>ERZ1740060.409-NODE-409-length-25951-cov-12.176977_pt1 | contig 25951 bp, 23 predicted proteins | sample MGYA00581743_ERZ1740060 | MGnify/ENA primary metagenome ERZ1740060 (study PRJEB43018, sample SAMN04849235) | marine metagenome | isolation source: floating plastic debris | place: Pacific Ocean | collected 2008-08-27 | study: EMG produced TPA metagenomics...
TGAACCCAAAGTTTACAAGCTGACCTGCTCTTTTCAAAATTTAAACATGCTCTGAAGCTAGCTGCTCCACATTCAACCCTAACTTTTCTTATCTCATAACTCCCACCTTAGCTAACAATAAAGCGGTTAGTTTGCACCCAATAATCATTGATCCGCAGAACCAATGGATAACATAAAAAACTTTATTATTCTTACGAAAAATTAATGCTATTGAGTACAACTAAAATAATCACTGGGGTGTCTAGGGAGATGATAAGTTATTACTAGATAATCTGGACGCCTTTGGTTACAGAAGATTTTTGAATAGCACGTGTTCAACTTTTTTGCAGAGCATATTCTTATATCAACACCTCAAGGTATCATCCATACTAAACGAATTAGCAGAAATTATTATCGTTGGGATGAAGCTATCTATGAAATGATCGAAGCGCTTCCAGGCAAAAAAATATTAATTGACCACATAAAAATGATACTATGAGCCATGAACATCCGAATATCGCTATCTTAAGTAAATTTGACCCAACAAACGTAGCTGGAGCAGCGGATATACTTGCCGAAGATGCTGTCTGGCATTTTTTCAATCCACTACTACCCGACGTCCAGGGAGACTACGTTGGCCTTAAAGGTTTTCAAGACTTCTTTAAGAATATAGGTGGACGCACTGATGGTACCTTTCAGGTTAATCCGGTTTCTGCTACTGCCATTGGCGATGAACTCGTCGTTGTGCATAGTAAAAACACAATGGTTTTAGAAGACCAACCGATAGAAATTGATGTGGTGGTTGTGTGGCGTATAGTTAATGGTAAGATTACCGAAGTATGGGATATTCCGTCCGTTTATACCGAGCAAATTAAAGAGGCACAATACTAAACCATGGCCATTACTCAACGTTAAGTACTACCAGAGTGATCGTTGTATTTTTAGAACGAGAATAACTAACCACAAACCAGTCCATCAACATGAACAGAAAGGAATTTCTGAAGATATCCTCTATTCTAGGAGTTCACCTATCTGCTTTTCCTGCTTACAGTAAATACCAATCCAATTTCACCAAACGTAATTCTTCCAAGAAAGTCCTCATTATCGGTGCGGGAGCCGCCGGACTTTCGGCTGGGCACTTATTGCAGCAACAAGGAATTGATTTCAAAATTCTGGAAGCCAGTGCCGGGTATGGAGGAAGAATGAAAACACTCAAAGATTTTGTCGACTACCCAATACCTTTAGGAGCTGAGTGGATTACCTCTAGCATTCTTCCCTTCAATCTGATAGCGGGCAGCAATTCTGCTTCTGAGAAAATCCAGACCGTTGGGTACACCCAAGATGATGGATACGGAGTGTGGTACAACGGTAAGTTGGTGAGAGGCGATTTAGGAACCCTACTCTACCGAAAGTTTATCAATAGCTCCTGGCTCGACTTTTTCGAGGAGTTTATTCTCCCTTCCGTAGCCGACAAGATTAGCTACCAAAGTGTAGTACGTTCTATTGATTACTCACGTGAAAAAGTGGTGATCAACACTGCCGACGAAGAGCTTACTGCCGACCAGGTAATTGTAACTGTGCCACTAAAAATACTTCAGGATAAGAAAATACAATTTAATCCGGCACTGCCGAGCAAGAAACTGGAAGTGATTAATAACGCCGTAGTTTGGGATGGTCTGAAAGTGTTCATTGAGTTTAAAGAAAAGTTCTACCCGGCCTTCGTCGACTTAATCATTAATCCTGAAACCGACGGACAGGTATCGTACTACGACGCATCATTTGGGCAAAATACCAAAAGCAATGTGCTCGGAATGTTCGCGGTAGGAAAACCTGCCAAAGAACGTGGAGAACTGAATAACGATGACCTGAAGAGTTATATCTTAACTGAATTAGACGAGATTTTTTCTAATCGGGCTACTCCGAATTATCTGCGGCATGTTGTGCAAAACTGGTCGGAAGAGCCGTACATAGAAAGTGCGTATATCAGTGATCATTCTGAGGTGAAAACAGTCCGCCAGCTACAAAAGCCGATAAATGACAAAATCTACTTTGCCGGCGATTGTTATACCTCCGGCAAGGACTGGGGCAATGTTCATAATGCCGTAGAATCAGCCCAGGATTGTGTAAATGACATAATTAGCTAGCATAATTAAATAATAACATGAAAAGACTTTTTGTATTATCCACCTTTTTGATAACCAACCACTTACACGCCCAAAAATTTGAGAAAGAAGACCTGTACCGAACCTGGTGTTTAGACAAATATTCGGATGAAGAGGCGTACTATGAACCCTCTAAAAAGGAAGTAGGAGACTACATCAGCCTGAAAAAAGACATGACCTACGAGGTGAAATCAGAAGGAGAATTAGATTCAGGCACCTGGATGCTTAATACCAACGGTAATTACCTAGAACTAAAGAGCAAAGGAGCTGAAGCCCAAAAATTGTACCTATACTTCCTCTCGACTCAGTCAATGGTCTTTACGTACGATGTAGACGAGTACCGCATCTGGGAAGCTCATTATGTGTCGTGTAACTAAGTCGTTCAAGATGAAACCACTTTTTTTACTTGCATCCATATTCTCCTTCTTGGCCTTTGCTCCGACTTTTAGCCAGGAAATTGTTGCTTTACGCTCTGTACCGTTTGATGTTCCTTCCAAAAAAATATATATCGCCGACGTTTACGATGAACGACCAAATAAACATCTGGGAACTCATAAAAATCTGACGGGCGATCAGATAAAGCTATACCTGGATAAAGGGGCTGAGCAAGCCGTTAAGAATTTCTACGAAATCTCATTGCCCCAACAACCAGACAAAAACCCAATCTTCATTGAGATCAAAGCACTCAATGTTCAGGAATCCAAAAGAAGAATGAATAGCTTTATTGCCCGAGCAGCTAGGGCGCACATAGAACTAGCGTTTCTGGAGCAGCGCGGAAGCGAATTTGTTGAAATATTTAGTATCCAACATAATGAAGACCAAGTTTTCGGATTGTATGACAAGATAGGCTTATACGCCACGCACGAGAGAAGAATTAGAGCTGCCTTGGAGTACTGTATGTTGGCTTTTTTAGACAATTACCAAGAAAGTGAGCCTGACACTTTAACTACCCACTTCAATGTACCAAAAGGAGGTTATCGGGTAGATCCCCGGCTAGGACAATGGTTTAACCTAGTGACTGTCAAGGGGATGCGTAGCACCTATTTTGAAGGATACGCTATAAGTTACACGGGTTTTGTCGATAACAAAAAAGGATTTATAAGGCCTTACGAAACCTCATTTGAAGTAACCTGGGCTCGACCAGGAGTTGCCGCAGATAATGGATACCGAGATGTGGAGTCATTTGTATTCAGACCAGAATTGTACTTTTTCTATAAGAGGATAGTTCAAGGCGTTTATGTATCGCTGAGTGCTAACGTACCTGTGGGGTACGAACTACTGGAGAACCTTGACGAGGGTAACTCTTTCAACTTCGTGATTGGGATTGGAGCTAGTCAGGGACTGCGAATCATTCCGTGGGAAAGACGAGGTATTGTTTTCGGTGCTGATTTCTTTCAGCAAATTGAAACGTCTAAAGTATACCGACGAGACATAGGAGTAGAGCTAGTACTAGGCGTCAATTTTTAACCACATATTTAAACTGAGAAAAATACCTAGCATGTACCACCCAAGACTGTACGGCGATTTTTATGAGATGGGATTAAAGTACGGGAAGTTGCTGTATGATAAAGCTGGTTTCGTAATCCCGAAAATATCCAAAGAGAAAAAGGACTTCGGAATCGCATCCTACCATGAGCTGCAAACATTCTATCCCGAAGTAGTTGAAGAAATTAAAGGATTTGCCAAAGGAATCAACGATAAACCTGAAAGACTAGGAGCCTTCCTCCTGAGTATCGGCATTTTTGATACTACGGGACAATGTAGTGTATTTGCTTTCCGCAACGATAACACTACAATAGTTGGAAGAAATTACGATATGCTTTTTGATTTCAAAAAGTTTACCGAAAGTAGCCTCATCGCTCCTAAAGATAAATACGCTTATATCAGTCAATCGGATGTTTTTATCGGTCGCTCCGACGGGATAAACGAAAAAGGACTTTCCGTAGCTATGTCATTTGTCAATGGAACGAAAGTGCAACCCGGTGTAGGGTTTCATTTCGTGATAAGAAAAGCATTAGAAAACTGTAGCACTACCAAACAGGCAATACAAATCATACAAGAGGCAAAAGTATCCTCAGCCAATAACTTCCTAATTGCCGATCAATCTGGTGACATTACCGTGGTGGAATCAGCACCCCAGAAGAAAGTAGTGAGACGACCAACGAAAGGCGAGCAGTTCATCTACATCACCAACCAGTTTGTTACTCCCGAAATGAAAACCTTTGATCGGGGCAAAGTGGAATGGAGCAAAAGTGCGGAAAGATACAGTAGCTTACAACAACGTTTAGCGGCTACTCAAACAATGGATTTATCCCAAGCCAAAGAAATACTATCGGATAAGTGTATTTGCTTAGATCTGAAAAAGGAGAAGTTTGGCACAATCTGGTCAGTCGTTGCCAACCTAAACGAACTGAAGATTGAACGAGCAGAGACCAAACCTAAGCTAACTAATTACAAACCCGAAACTCGGCTTGATTGGTGGCTAAAAAAGAAAAACAAGTAGAGGGTTTAGCAACTCTGGAGTTCTAAGATGTGCTAGAGGAACATGAAGTAGTTAGTGCTCGAGATTAACTTTTAAGAAAGCTACCTTCAGAACCATAGCTTGTAGGTCTAATCTAAATACGGTATTTTAGTAGGAACAGCACCCTACTATGAGTCAATCTCGCCATATCATTCACCAACCGATAAGTCGCCGTCAAATGTTGGGAGCTTGCCGTAGTGGCTTTGGCTCGCTAGCGTTTGTCAGTTTGTTTGGAGGGATAGGCGCCGCTTGCCAGAAAGTGGAAAAATTATCATTACCTGAAGTAGTATCGGGAACAAACCCGCACTACATTCCTAAAGCTAAGCATGTCATCTTTTTGTATATGGACGGAGGCGTATCTCAGATAGACTCCTTCGACCCTAAACCCCGGTTAGCCCAGGAGAATGGCGAAGACCCCTACAAGAAGTTTAAGGTAGACAATACCCAATTTGATAATATTGGCAAAATTCTGAAAAGCCCTTGGGAGTTTAAACAATACGGCGAATGTGGTATGCCCGTGAGTGAATTATTTCCTCACATTGCCACCTGCGTAGATGATATTGCGTTGGTACGCTCCATGACATCAGATTTTCCCGAGCACACTAATGCTAACTACTTCTTACATACCGGCAGCGGTTTACAAGGTCGCCCCAGTATGGGGGCTTGGGTCACTTATGGCTTAGGAAGCGAGAACGATGACTTACCCGGCTACGTAGTACTAAACGGCGGTTTGGTGCCTCCCGGCGGGTTAGATAACTTCAACAGTGGCTTTCTTCCCGCTTCTTACCAGGCTTCGGTGCTGAAGGGGCAAGCCGTACCGCTAGCGAATATTCAACCTCTGGATGACCCGGCTATTCAGGATAGCAAGCTAGATTACCTCAAACAGATGGATCAGAGTTTGATTGGAAAACTTGGTGAAGCGGATGCGGTAGAGTCGGCCATCTCTAATTATGAGTTAGCCTACCGCATGCAAGCCTCGGTTCCTGAACTAACTGAGTTTGACTCTGAGACGAAAGCCACCAAGAAGCTCTATGGCTTTGAGTCGGATGACCCTAATACCCAAGGCTACGCGGCTCAATGTTTACTAGCTCGCCGCTTAGTGGAACGAGGGGTTCGTTTTATAGAACTCACCTGCCCCAGTGTAAAAGCCGACCGATGGGATCAACACGAGGGTTTAAAAGACGGGCACGAACGTAATGCCCACGCGGTAGATCAACCTATTGCCGGATTACTAAAAGATTTAAAAAGCCGCGGATTACTGGATGAAACATTAGTAATCTGGACCGGAGAATTTGGCCGTACTCCTTTTGCTCAGGGTAAGGACGGTCGAGATCATAACCCGTCCGCTTTTAGCATGTGGATGGCTGGGGCAGGCATTAAGGGGGGAACTATCTTTGGTCAGACTGATGAGTATGGCTACCGGGTCGTAGAAAACAAGGTGACTATCCACGACTTGCACGCTACTATGCTGCACTTGCTCGGTATCCACCACGAAAAGCTCACCTTCCACTTTAGTGGTCGCGACATCCGCCTCACCGACGTCCACGGCCACGTGATGCATGATATTCTGGTTTGAATTACCGGATTTCCTCTGATACTAGATTATTACGACTCATTTAGAGCAATTGTTCCGTTATATACACCTCCACAAATGACGTAAACAGATAAAAGCATCACTGTAAGCAGTGCATTCAACTGTTAACTATCACTTTAGTAATCTTGGTCATTATCTGGATACTTTTTATAATTCTTATCATCTTATTAGAAATAAGATTACCAATGATATAAATCATTGACTAAAATTGTCTGATTGATTGAAATAATTATTTGATATAAATTTTTCATATATAGTTGATTAAAAATAAGTTTTTTTATAAAAAATTCTCTAACTTCATATTAATTCAACTTAAAGGGATTATATCCCTTATGAGACACTTCTCTTCCAAAATATCAAGGGTCATGATAGTTATTGCATACTTGATATGTCCAGAAGGTACTTCATAATAAGCAAATTGATACTAGGCCACAGGATCACCTCACCATTGCGAGAAGCAAGGTGTCGTAACGCGAGGACCAAGGTTGTTTGGTGACTACGAAGGAGATGCTCGCCATGTAATAGCTTCTTTATACTTCCTGCCCTATGCCGGGCACGCAGCGTCTGATCGCTATAATGTATAATAATATTGTCTTAGTACCTATACTACAAGAAAAACAGTGCACTAATGGAAAAAGAAGTTGTAATTATCGCCCCGTGTTTCAATGAAGAAGACTTGGTCTTATCCTTTTTGGATTTGTTAGAACAAGAACTTCACGATGTAGGTAGAATATTTAGGATTATCATGGTTGACGATGGTTCTACCGATGATACGGTCAAGTTACTAAAAAACTATACCTTCAAGAGTCCATTTTTACACCTTGATCCTATCGTCCTTATGTTTAATCTGGGGCATCAGGGGGCTATCTATCAAGGGCTGTTGTACGCCGAAAAAATCAAAGCAAACACAGTAATTATTATGGACTCGGATGGAGAAGACGACCCTAAGGCTATCCCTCTATTATTACAGAAATCAGACGCAGATGTTGTCCATGTAGTACGGGGTAAAAGAAGTGAGAAACTTTCTTTCCGTATAGCCTACTCTGTTTATAAGCAACTATTCAAAGTGATCACGGGAAAAAGAATGAATTTTGGCAACTACTGCTTACTTAATCGGCGCGTCTTAACCGCCATCACCCAAACTTCTTTTGTCCATTTTGCAGCTCACCTTTCCAAGAAAAAGGGAAAACACGAATTTGTTATTTTTAACCGACGAAAAAGGCTTAAAGGTGAGTCAAAAATGAGCACTACTCGTCTTATTCATCATGCGTTCAAATCTTTTGCTGAATACGCCGAAGAACTATTGATGATGTTTTTAAAGGCTTTTGTGGCTCTCGGAGTAGCCTTAGTTTTCTTAATCTTTTACGTGTTATACAAAAAATTCTTCACCGACTCCGCTATCTTAGGTTGGACCAGTACTGTATCAATAGGATTATTCAATGGTGCTTTAATTTCAATAGGCTTCTTCATCATCGGAATTCTCCTTCTAAATATTGCTTACCAGAAGAGTGGTAAACAAAAAGCTATCTATCGAAACATAAGCCTAAAAGCCCGTACATTGCCTAGTAAGAAACAGTCCGCATGACAAGCAATACCAACTCTGGTTCAAAGCTTTCTCGCGTTTTAGTATACGCCTACGAAACGCTCAACTGCCATTCAAACCGTCTTTCTTTATTTATTATTCTAGGTTGTTTTTTAGCTATATTCGTACTGCGATTTTATATGATCTTCCTTTATCAATCAGATTTAGGAGGGGTAGAGAGCAATGTTATTTATTCTATACTTAGGGTGTTAGGAGGTTACCCCTTATATGAAGATCCTGAGCTACCACCTTATTCTATCACTCAATACAGCCCTCTATACTACTATTTTGTGGTAGGTATCTGCAAACTCTTATTACTTGAGCCTGAAAATTTACATGCTATCTACATAGTCAACCGATCACTTTCTTTATTAGCTAACCTTGTTTTTGCTTTTTTGGTAGCTTTCATTCTTAGGAAAATTTTTAAAACTGCTCCCATAGTTCAGGGAATTGCCGGCACCTTTTCTTTTGTTTATCTGGAAGCAGAAAGTTTTGCTCGACCTGATAGTCTATACAATGTAACTGTACTATTTACGATCTTTCTGTTTTTGAAGTGCTTAGATGAGAAGAAAAGTATAACTAGAAGATGGCTGCTAGTACTTGCTGCTGTTTTCTCTGTAATTACCGTATTTATTAAGCAATCGGGTATCTATTTACCTTTTCTTATCATTGTGTATCTAGCATTCTTTCTACCTTCTTGGAAAGATCTTATAGTAGCCATCGGGTGGATGCTAATAAGTTTTATTACTCTACTTTATACAGCCAAAGGCACTGAAATAGATATTTTCTTGAAAAATACAATTGGGGGAGTAAATAACGGGGCTAGCTATTCTTGGTGGGTGATGCGAATATTGGAGCTACACCTTCAACGAGAGAGTGTACTTGACATTTCTGGTCTATTCTTAGGGGGCTGGTATCTGGTTAAAGGGAGGGAGCATACATACCAATTTCTCGGGTTGAGCATCTTTATCACGTTTTTATTTGCCAATGTTACCGGCCTGAAAATTGGATCAGCCCCCAATTATTTTACCGAATTCCTGGCCGTCACCTTTATCGCTATTGGTTCTTTTGTCTACCAGTATCGAGTCCAATTACAGAAGCGTGTCTTCTTTTATCTTCCTACGTTTGGTTTACTTCTAGTAATCTTCACTATAGGTACTCGAACACTGGCTCTACTGGATGAGTACCCAAAATTTGGTTCGATAACATACAAAACCTATTTACAAAATTTAGAAGTCAAAGAATATTTGAGGGAAGTTGGACTTAATGACGGAGACTTGGTTTTTACTACTACTCACCGCTACGATTTTCTTAATAAGATACTCTATAAGCATAGTGCTTTTCCTCAAAAAGAGATTGTTTTGGTTAGCCCGGAAGACGCATTTGATTATACTGATTTTGAGAGGTCTATTGTCAATGGAAAAATAAAGTTTTTCCTGGAACGTAAAGACGGAAGCTATGAAGACCCTGGAATAAACGAGCACTTTTTAGGAGCAGACTTTCACTCTTTCAAGCTTATTTGGGAAATGCACGGCTACTCTATTTACCAAAACCCTGCAAGTAGTAAATAATAAAATAGTTTATCAGAGATTATAGGGTTCAGCTTAGTAATTGCCCTTACTTCTCAGTCAAAATCGGCACATTATCGGAGATTTTCATAATTACTGATAGGATATTACGCTGTTCCTATACAACAAACGCCATAAAGCTTTCTGAATAGATTATTAGAATTAGAGCTGATTAATAAGACAGAAAAACTTGAGCCAATTGCCTTAGAGGCAATTGGAATACTTGGAAGCTCCTATCAATACCAAAACTCTATCAACAACCTCAATAGATTTAGAAAATAGATTAAAAACTATACCTAAGAAATTGCACTGGCCTTCTTTAACAATAGTGTTCTGAAAGTTCCCTACCGTTAAGCAATAAAAGAAAAGAACCTAGTTCTGGCTGGTCGAAGGTGGATGCGATCTTTAGTATCAAAATAAAGACTAAATTATAAAGAATTAACATGTTGCTAAGCACCTTTGGTGTATTCTGTTAGCCGGGAAGTCCATTGTTACACTGTAATACAGTTACATGATAATAAATCATGCCAAAGAGCCCTTGCTGAATAACTCCCACTTAAAGAGGAGAAGCAATGTAGGCCTTCGGAGTGTTTCCCTGACAATGGGGAAGCGCAATGCAGCCCCTCTGAGTGTCTCCCTAACGCAGAGGAAGTACTAAGTAGACCCTCTTAGTAATTTTCCGTTAATGGGGAAGCGCAATGTAGCCCCTCTGAATGCCTCCCTAACGCAGAGGAAGTACTAAGTAGACCCGCCCAATTCTTCCAGCTAATAGAATTACCTTATTGTAAGGCATCTTTAAGGTCTCTTACGCAAGGATCGGTGTTCCAAGGCACCTTTTAAGATGTTTATCAAGAGTTTTGAGATTATTTCTATAAAACATTACCTGCAATATATTTAGAGGAAAAATTGAAAATGTAAAAGAATATGTTGTACTGTTCTTGCATAAGTAGTAATAGGTATTAACGACTATTCAACATGGTAAAGATTAAAGAGACGTATTTTTTGAATCAGGTAGATGTGGCGGTAGATAATGCATTGAATACCCCGGAGATACTAGAACAATTGGCAGTATACGGTTATGATGAGAAGAAGATCAAGCAGGGGCGTGCTATGCGCGTTGAGTTGGATGAACTAATGATGCAACAGGAAGACGCTCATTTGGCAGCTAAAGACGCTACTCGGGTACTAAATGAAGCCCGACAGCAGGCAGACACTATGTTCAGCACCCATTTATCCATTGCCCGTATTGCTTTTAAGGATGATCCTACTTTCTGGAATGCCCTCAAACTAGGTCAGGCCCGAGAACGTGGTTTACCCGATTGGATGGTGCAGATACAACGTTTCTACACTCGCATAGTGGTGGTTGCTAAAGAAATGGAGAAGTACAACGTTCCCCAGAAAGAACTAATTGAAACCCGCAAACTTATTGCCCAGATTGGTAACTTACAACGGTTACAAAAGAAGGCTAAAGGTCAGGCACAGGTAGCTACTCAGAATAAAGCCAAGGCTATTAATGACCTAGAGCTTTGGATGCGCCGATTTTTCCGTATTGCTCGGGTAGCCCTTGATCAAAACCCCCAGCAACTAGAGATGCTGGGCGTAGTAGTGTAGGCAATTGACAATGTACAATTTGCAGTGAGCAAATAATCTCTGATTCTATTAGAGACATGATTCTTAATGCCCGTTTTTGACGCGTATGACTATTGATTTAAAGTAACGCATTACAGGTTTACTTTAATCCTAGCACTTTAGTGGCTGTGACAACGAGGTTGTTTGCTAATACATTCTTCCTTAATTTCCAATCTGGAATCGTCGTTTATCCTAAGCTAATGCGCGTTTTTAACGAGTTTCATTTGAATTGTTAATACTTCCTACTGCACATTTCTTCCTACTCTATGGCTAATCTTAACATTACCGCTCAAGATCAAAATACCTACGATGCAATTGTGATTGGCTCCGGCATTAGCGGGGGTTGGGCAGCGAAAGAGCTCTGCGATAAAGGACTAAAAACGCTAGTTCTGGAGCGAGGAAGGGAAGTGAAACACGTACAAGACTATCCTACGGCTACCAAACGCCCCTGGGAAATGCCTTACCGGGGACGCATACCCGAATCAGCCGAAGAAGCAAACCCCATTGTAAACCGCTGCTACGCGTACGATCAGTATACCAAGCAATTCTTTGTAGAAGATGATAAACACCCCTACGTACAGGAAAAACCCTTCGACTGGATTCGGGGCTACCAAACCGGAGGAAAATCACTAATCTGGGCTCGCCAAACCCAACGTTGGAGCGACTATGAGTTTGAAGCCCCCGCCCGCGATGGCTTTGCCGTGGACTGGCCGATTCGTCACAAAGATTTAGCTCCCTGGTATTCCTACGTAGAAAAGTTTGTTGGCATCAGTGGTAACCGCGACGGAATCAAGAACCTACCGGATAGTGAGGTATTACCTCCGTTTGAGCTGAATTGCCTGGAGAAACATATTCAGCAGAAGGTCAAGGAGAGTTACAATGATCGTCAGGTGATTATTGGCCGCTGCGCTCACTTAACTGAACCTCAGGCGATTCATTTACAGCAAGGGCGTGGACAGTGCCAAGCCCGGCACTACTGCTACCGGGGCTGCCCTTACGGCGCTTATTTTAGTTCCAACTCCTCTACCCTACCCTGGGCCGCTAAAACAGGGAATATGACTCTACGTCCTCACTCCGTGGTGCATTCCATTATCTACGACGAGCAGCAGGGACGGGCAACCGGGGTGCGGGTAATTGATGCCAAAACCAAGGAGAGCATTGAGTACTTCGCCCGCATTATTTTCGTCAATGCTGCCGCGCTGAATACTAATTTATTGCTACTTAACTCTACTTCATCCCGTTTCCCTAACGGACTGGGGAATGATAATGGCTTGCTGGGAAAATACGTGGCTTTCCATAATTATCGGGGTAGTATGCTGGCTTCGTTTGATGGATTTACGGATCAGTATTACTACGGACGACGCCCCACTACGGCTTTCATGCCCTCGTTCCGCAATGTGTTTCAGCAGGACACAGATTTTCTGCGCGGATATATGGTAGCGTTTAGTGCATCCCGACAAAGCTGGCAACGAGGCATGATTCAGGAAGGCTTCGGTACTGATTGGAAAGCCGGATTGAGCGAACCCGGCCCCTGGCAAGTGTACATGATGATGCAGGGCGAAACTGTTCCTCAAGAAGAAAACCATGTTCGGCTCAGTGATACAGAAAAAGATGCTTGGGGTATTCCACAACTGGTGGTTTCCGTCGACTATACCGAGAACGATGAGCTAGTACTGAAAGATTTTTTGGCGCAGGGTAGTGAAATGCTAGAAAAATCGGGCTGTACGAATATTCGGACAATGGATAGCGGACAAGCTCCTGGTCTGGATATTCACGAGATGGGTGGAGTCCGTATGGGGCACGACCCGAAAACTTCACTGCTTAATAAATGGAACCAGTTACACGCTTGCAAGAATGTATTTGTTACTGATGGAGCCTGTATGACTTCGGTAGGCAATCAAAACCCTTCCCTCACTTTTATGGCTCTTACCGCCCGAGCGATTGACCACGCAACACAGGAGATAAATCGGCAGAATTTGTAACCTGCAATCAATTTATTATTTTTGCATTTATTTAATTTTCAAATTAAATAAATGCAATATGAAATACGTTTTAGTTTTATTACTAGCTTTAACAACTACTACTTTATCTTTTGGGCAACAGGAAGAAGAAATATTTGAACCCGTTCAGGTTCCACCCAACTATAAGGGCGGAATGACTGCGTTTTTTAAGTATGTACACAATAATCTGGAATATCCACCCACCGCTGCGAGAGAGGGTGTTGAAGGCAAAGTATTTGTCCAGTTTGTGGTAGATTCTACAGGAGCTATTATTGATGATTCCGTAAAAGTTTTTCAAAGTCTTCATCCTCAACTTGATAAGGAAGCAGTTAGACTACTTCAAGAAAGTCCTGATTGGATACCTGGCCGTATTACTCCTAATGGAACGCCAGCTAAAGTAAGAATGGTACTACCTATACAGTTTGAGATAGATAAAAAGACTAAAAGAAAAATAAGAAAGGAGGCAAAAGAGAAGATTCAGTAACCATTGAGTACTCTTTGATTCTAAAGAAACCGAAAGTATTTACATTGTGCGAATAGCGAGGACTAACACTTATATCGTTTACTATTGCGCACCACAAGCCCTTTCGCCATGAAAAAGAGAACGTTTCTAAAATCAGCTAGTTCGGCTACCGTCGTTTCTGTATTGGGCATCAGCCTAGAAAGTTGCAGCGAAGAAGAGGAGCCCACTTCTGATGACAACCCCAATGCTCTTACGGTCGATTTAAATGAGGCAGCATTTGCTGCTTTGCAAAACGACGGCGGATGGGTATTACACCCTAGTCAGGACTATCTATTGGTAAACGTAAGTGGAAGTATAAAAGCCTTTAGCAGCTGATGTACGCATCAAGAGTGCACCCGAAACTGGACATTTAGTGCTAATGCCACCTGTGGCTGCCACGGATCAATATTTGACGTAAACGGCGATGTAGTGACTGGACCCGCCCAAAGTTCGCTTACTTCTGTTCGGGTAACCCGCGAAGGAGGTACGCTGACCATCGGCTAGAGAACATCTCTTTTCTTTAACATAGCTTCCTCTTACTACTCAATTAGTCGTGTGCGTAGCTCTTCAAGAAAGTAAAGCAAACCGTTCACTTCCGAACACCCTTGCCCGATTGTGAACAGCATTTTTGTAGATAATCGCCCTTGAGAAGTACTACGGGCGTATTACCAGCTTGGCATAGCGATTGAACTTATTGGGTAAATGTTTTATCCTTCAACCTTTTATGCTATGCGACTACTTTTTTTACCCATTATCATATTCATCTTATCCGTTCTCGCTACTGTAGGTCTCGCTCAACAACGAGTTGACGCTAGCGAGATTGTCCGTCAGATCAATCAGGGACAAGCTATCTCCTACGAGAACGTAGAGATTTCCGGTGACCTAGATCTTACTGACCTTGATAATCGTGAACAAACTGAGTCATCTAAAGGCTGGTTTGGCTTTGGCGATAATAGTACCTATGAAAGCTCAGTAGAAGCTCCGGTTAGCTTCATTAATTGCACCTTCCTTGATGACGTAATTGCGTACTACCACGATGATCGAGAAGAGGATACTTTTATTGCTCACTTTGAAGACAATGTGGTGTTCCGTAAATGTACTTTCCGCGAAAGCAGTGAGTTTAAGTACTCTGAATTCTCGGAAGAAGCTGATTTCTCAGCCTCAGTTTTTGAGGAAGAAGCTAACTTCAAGTATGCGGAGTTTTCTGAGCCGCCTTCTTTTGCCCAAACCGTCTTTGAAGAATCAGCCAACTTTAAGTATGCCGAGTTTCCTGAAGAAACGAACTTTACTGCCGTAGTTTTTAATGATGAAGCTGATTTTAAGTATGCTGAATTTCCCCGCGGTGCTTCTTTTGAGGAAGCAGTTTTTAACGATCTAGCTAACTTTAAATACGCTAAATTCCGCACCCCGCTCAATATGAAAGATGTCTCCTTTAATGGTGACGAAGACTTTAAATATACCAAAGTAGACGGACGCAGTTTTACGTCCTATCTACTGAATAATCGTTAACCTTATCCCGAAACAACATTACCCCTCACCTAAAGCGTAGTCGTACTGGCTACGCTTTTTTTATTGAAATACTTGGCTGATTGGCATCAATTAATTTGTAATTTGCTTCAAAGTATTAACTATGAATGAGATTAAGCGGGTGTGTGTTTACTGCGCTTCTAGTGCCAAGATTGCCAAAAAATACTTTGATGCTACCGAGCAATTAGGAAAGCATCTGGTAGAAAATAATGTAGAAGTCGTTTACGGCGGCGGAGCCGTGGGACTGATGGGAAAGTTGGCTGACACCGTACTGGAACACGGTGGAGAAGTAATTGGTATTATGCCTCAGTTTATGCGCGATGTAGAACTTCACCATAAAAAAGTAGCCCGCTTCCATTTTGTAGGCGATATGCACGAACGTAAAAAACGCTTTCTCGATGAAGCCGATGGACTGATTGCCCTGCCCGGTGGTTGCGGCACGCTAGAGGAGCTACTAGAAGCCCTTACCCTCAAACGATTGGGCATATTCACGGGTCCTATTGTAATTCTCAACACCGATGGTTTTTACGATCCACTAGAAACCATGCTGAAACGCTGTATTGATGAGAACTTTATGGCACAAGAACACCGCAAAATGTGGACAACCGTGCGTGAACCCGAAGAGATATTGGATGCTTTACGAGAGGCTCCCACTTGGAGCAAAGATGCTATTCAGTTTGCTACTTTTCGCAAGTAAGATGACGCAATTTCTATCTTTTACATTCGTAATCTTTACGCTCTTAAGTTCACTCCCAGCGTCAGCCCAGAAAGTACTGATCGTGCAAGATGAGATGCCACAGATTGAAGTATTAAACAAATTTTTGCGAACTACTGGTGAACTAGAGGTCGATATCGTAAACCAAGCGAATTTGTCAGAATCAATGAGTGGTTATGAGGCAGTGATCGGATTTATACACGGAAAATTAGAAGCAACCACTGAGCAAGCTATTATTAATTACACCGAAGCGGGTGGAAAGTACGTATGTCTGCATCACTCCATTAGCAGCGGTAAAGCTCGCAATGAGTTTTACTTTGACTTCTTAGGGATTCAACTTGATCACCCTGAATTTTCGCGCTATCCGGTAAAACCCGGTGAGGGCTATGGTTGGTATCACGATGGAAAAAATGGCATCACACTAATCATGGTTAACCTCAATTCTCACCACTATATTACCAACCACAATATTGAGTGGGGCCCAACCGTAAGTTATCTATCGTCTGATGGGCCTGCTACCGAAGGGCTATTTCCTAGTATTTCTCTACCGAAGACTGAGGTATATATGAACCACAAGTTTACCGACGGACGAGAAAAAACTGTACTTTGTGGACTTAAATACTTTGATCCACGTAACGGCGAATTGTTTATGCAAGACCGAGCGGTTTGGCTGAAACCCTACGGTGACGGCCATATCATCTATATCCTTCCCGGCGAGACTCCTGCTGACTACGAAAATCCAAAGATTGCCCAGATGATCTTGAACGCCATTGTTTGGGAGCCTTAGCTAATTAGCGCATACTTTTGAAAGCGTTGATCAAGCCGTTGGTAGAAGCATCATGAGAAGTAACTGTACTATCACTGTCCAGCTCAGGCAAAATTTTCTTCGCTAGTTGCTTACCTAGTTCTACTCCCCACTGATCGAAGGAAAAGATATTCCAGATTACACCCTGCACGAAGATTTTATGTTCATACATGGAAATTAGTGCCCCCAAGGTGCGGGGCGTAAGTTTCTCAAACAGAATAGAGTTCGTCGGTCGGTTGCCTTGGAATGTTTTAAACGGAGCTAGCTTCTTAATTTCTTCCTCAGATTTACCCTGATCCCGTAGCTCCTGTGCTGCTTCCTCTTCGGTTTTACCCATCATCAAAGCTTCAGTCTGAGCAAAAAAGTTAGCCAGCAGTTTGGCGTGGTGGTCACCGATGGGGTTTTGACTCTTAGCCGGAGCCAGAAAATCGCAAGGAATGAGTTTCGTACCCTGATGAATGAGTTGATAGAAAGCGTGCTGACCGTTCGTACCTGGTTCACCCCAGATAACGGGCCCAGTCTGATAATCTACTGGATCACCATCGCGATCAACGTACTTACCATTACTTTCCATATTGCCCTGTTGGAAGTAGGCGGCAAAGCGGTGCATATACTGGTCGTAAGGTAGAATCGATTCGGTTTCCGCCCCGAAGAAATTATTGTACCAAATACCAATCAGCGCTAAGGTTACTGGGATATTCTTCTCGGGAACTGTGTTTCGGAAATGCTGATCCATCGCGTGACCTCCGGCTAATAACTCCTCAAAGTTCTCAAACCCAATGGAGCAGGCAATAGTAAGTCCAATAGCTGACCAGAGAGAATACCGTCCCCCAACCCAATCCCAGAAGCCAAACATGTTCTCAGGGTCAATTCCAAATTTCTCTACCTCTTCCCGATTGGTAGACAGCGCGACAAAATGCTTCTTAACCGCTTCCTTATCATTCGCTTGCTTCAGAAACCAATCCTTGGCGGTATTGGCATTAGTCATTGTCTCCTGGGTGGTAAAGGTTTTGGAAGCAATGACGAACAAGGTTGTTTCCGGGTTTAGTGGCTTGAGTACTTCGCTAATATGAGTGCCATCTACGTTAGAAACATAGTGTACGTCAATATGCTCTTTCTTGTAAGGTTTCAGTGCTTCGGTTACCATCACCGAGCCTAAGTCGGATCCACCAATGCCAATATTTACAATATCCCGAATGGGTTTGCCCCGAAACCCTTTCCATTCTCCGCTGATGATCTTCTCAGAGAACGTTTTCATTTTCTCTAACACTTCATTCACATCGGGCATCACATCTTCTCCATCTACCTGAATAGGGTCATTAGAACGGTTACGTAATGCAACGTGCAGTACTGCTCGATCTTCAGTTTGGTTAATAGCTTTTCCACTAAACATGGCCTCAATAGCCTCAGAGAGCTTACATTCTTCCACTAAATCGAGTAGTAGTTTATGTGTTTCTTCGGTAATTCTGTTTTTGGAAAAATCAACCAGTATATCTTCGAACTTGAGCGAGAAACGAGAAAATCGTTGAGTATCTTCCTGAAAGAGCGTTCGCAGGTGTACCTCTTTCATTTGGCGAAAGTGCTCGTTTAGTGCCGACCAAGCCTGGGTAGTGGTGGGATTTATAGTGGGTAGCATAGTGTTTTTATTTTGGGATTGAACCTACTAAAATTGCGAATATAAAAAAACGAATGGCGAAAACTTCTCAACAGCAAACCGGACGTCAGGGTGAAGACATCGCGTTAAATTATCTTAACCAGCGAGGCTTTACTTTAGTTAAACGAAACTTTCGCTATCGCCGGGCCGAGATTGATTTAATTGTGCAAAAAGATAAACTACTAGTATTCGTAGAAGTCAAAACCCGCCACGATACCAGCTTTGGTTTTCCCGAAACCTTCGTCAGTGCCGAGCAAGCCGAGTTAATTGTAGCTGCTGCCGACCATTATGTACGGAAAAATAACTGGTCAGGAATGATTCGCTTCGATATTGTCGCGATTACGTTACTACCTGACTTGAAGATTGAGCACTTTGAGGATGCTTTTTACTAACACACGGACATCAAATTCTTTCTGTAGTTACCCATACGCCACTAACACACTTCCCTATAAATGTAGCAGAATGGTCGTTTATGCAATAACCCGAAAACTCAAAAGATTCTGATAGACAAAATTTAGTCATATCTTCTTCGCTAATTTTTATTTCTTGTCCTACTCTTTGATCTATTGGGTGTTCTTCACCTTGTTTCCAGACAAAAAGGGCGTTTGAGCCATGAAAACCTTGATATTCTTGAAGAAGCTTCCCACATTCTTTACATGCAAAAGTCTTTGTTGGTATATTTGGTATATACCAGTCAAACATTCCCATATTAAAACTACGGTAAGAATTAGCTAAAAATACTCAAGCTATAATACAAACTTCAGTACAAACAACCCCGCCAATAGATACAGTACAATAGATATTTCACCGAACTTTCCTTTCACCACTTTAATCAGTACGTAGAAGATAATTCCAGCGGCAATGCCATTGGCAATACTGTAAGTGAAGGGCATCAGCACCATCGTCAAAAATGCGGGAAGAGCTTCATCAAAATTGTTAAAATTCACCTTTTGGATAGATTGCATCATGAGCATTCCAACGAGAATTAGCGCCGGTGCAGTAGCTGCTGCTGGAACCATCCCGGCTAAAGGAGCTAGAAAGATAGAGAGCAGAAACAGAATAGCGACTACTAATGCGGTAAGCCCTGTTCTTCCTCCAGCTACTATTCCCGCATTGCTTTCAATATAGGTAGTCACGGTGGAAGTGCCCAACAACGCTCCAAACGTAGTGGCTAGCGCGTCAGCCAGCAATGAACGTTTCATGCGAGGCAGATTGCCCTTTTCATCTAAAAACCCTGCTTTGTCGGCGGTACCAATTAGTGTTCCGATAGTATCGAACAAATCCACCATTGAAAAGGAAATTATCACCACCAGCAGAGTAGCGATTACTTGCCCTAAGCTACGGTTCTCAGTACTAAATAGTCCGGTGAAGTCTAGTTTGAACCATGTATCGGCTAAATTAACCTCCGCCATACTCATACTCTGGGGAAGTTGAGTAATCCCGAATAGTAAACCTACTACCGTAGTAAGAATAATGCTAAATAGAATTCCACCGGGAATCCGCAAAGCGTACAGTACCCCAATGATAATCAGACCGATACAAGCCACCAATACCGAAGGCGAACTTAAATTACCCATTTCCAGAATTTGAGGCGGAGCCTGCTGAATTTGCTCAATAAGTGCGCTTACTTCCAGGGTTTCTGCTCCCAGAATAATATCGATGATAGGACCCTGGTTCATCCGAACAATCCCAGCATTATTTAGCCCAATCAGTGTGATGAACAAGCCAATACCCGCCGGAATAGCATAACGAACCGCTGCAGGTAATGCTCGCACAATAGCTGACCGAGCCCCAGTGACTGTCAGAATGATAAATAACACTCCCGAAATGAACACAATGGCCAACCCCTGTTGCCAAGTAAAGCCATTTTGCAGCACTACCGTAAAGGCAAAGAAAGCATTCAGTCCCATGCCAGGTGCTTGGGCAAACGGATAGTTCGCGACCAACGCCATCATCAGCGTGCCTACTGCGGCGGCCACACAGGTGGCAATCAGTACTCCGTTAAAATCCATCCCAGCCTGCTGTAAAATGCTGGGATTCACAAAGATAATGTACGCCATGGTGAAGAAAGTCGTAAGTCCAGCGACTACTTCAGTACGTACGGTAGTTTGGTTTTCCCGGAGCTTAAATAGATCCATAGTTAGGTGGTAGTAGGCTTGGTTAAGCTGCCAAAAATATCACTTCCTATCCGAATTGCTAATACTCCCAAGCGAAATGATTTAGCTAAGGCTTGGTTGTACGATTATTGTGGCGTAAAATTAACCTCCAACAATGAACAGAGAGCAATTAGCAATGTGTAACAGCTCAATCATACTATTCATTGTTTTTTGCACATTGTTAATTGTCTTGAAGATTTGACCTATGAGACATACTCTTCTTCTATTTTTAATTGGATTTTATTTCAACGCCCATTCTCAAAGCGAACATGAAAAACTAGAAGGCAACCTGAATTCATCGGCTAATGAAGCTGCTCCGATACTTAGCCCCGATGGGCAAACACTATATTTTGTACGACAGTACCATCCGCGGAATGTAGGTGGAGTCACCGACCCCGGCGATATTTGGTACAGTGACCTACAAGCCGACGGTCAGTGGGGAGAAGCTACGCATGGTGGAAAAACCATCAATAACCGTTTCTATAATGGTATCGTTGGTTTTGTTGACGATCAGACCGCTTATGTTCATGGGCATTATTTAGGTGGAAATAAGAAGCCGACTACTCAGGGTATGTCTATGACTAGTGGTCAGAAGGATCAGTGGAACACTCCTGAAGCCGTGAAGATTCCCTACTTCTATTCTAAGTCTAAACACCAGAGTGGTTCTTTGCACTCCAGCGGTCAAATCATGCTCACTGCATTGCAATCCTATGACTCGCGGGGTGCAGAAGATTTGTACGTTTTATTCCGACAGAGTGATGACTCGTGGTCAGAGCCGAAGAATTTGGGTAGTGATATTAATACGGCTTATCAGGAGATGACTCCCTTTTTAGCACCCGATGGGAAGACGCTATTTTTTGCCAGCAATGGTTATGAGGGTTTCGGCAGCCGGGATATTTTTATGTCCGTGCGGCTAGATGATTCCTGGCGCAGTTGGTCGAACCCAAAGAATCTAGGTACATCTGTGAATACTCCCGGTACTGAATTGTACTACGGCATTCCCCAAAGCAGCGATTATGCCTACTTATCGTCGACTCAGAACAGCGACGGAATGGCTGATGTCGTGAAAGTCAGAGTTAATCCTGAAGACGAAGAAATATTAGCCGAAGCCGATTCTACCTTGGATATTCCCGAAGAAAAACCACTACCTACTCCTCCACTCGTAACGGAAAATACTGCTGATCCTGAACCAGAAGAAGTAGTTGAGGAAGTTCCAGAAGAGCCCGAGGTACCGATGGTTACCATTACGGGTAAAGTGATTAATACAAAAGCCCAACAGCCATTAAACGCTGAGCTAATAGTCCAATCCGTTCGTAACGACACTACTTTGATTGAGACCGTACAGACAGATGCTCAAGGTGTATTTAACGTTTCGTTGCCACTAGGTGACAACTACGAATTATCAGTAGAATCGGAAGGATTTATTCGCCAGCGGGATAAACTTTTATTGACTGCAACTTCTGAAGCAAGTACCCTGGAACGCAATTACCAGCTTACTCCCATTGAAGTAGGCTCTACCGTCAACCTAGAAAACGTACTCTTCGACCGAGGTACCGCCGATATGCTCCCTGGTTCCAGTGAAAGACTAGATGAAGTAGTTAATTTTCTTGACGAAAATCCTGAAGTAGCCATTGAAGTAGGTGGTCACACCGACAACCGAGGACGGGCCGATCTAAACCTAGAGCTATCCCGCCGGCGGGCTGAAGCCGTGCGGGACTACCTGATTGAACAAGGGGCTGATGCTAACCAAGTTACTGCCAAAGGCTACGGGGGCACGCAACCCATTGCCAGCAACGCCATTGAAGAAGAACGCCGCAAAAACCGCCGCGTTGCCTTTACCATTGTGAGGAAGTAATTTATTGTGTAGAGTATCCAATGGCGTATACATTCCGTTAGATCAGTATCCTCTATCCCCAGATATTTGCGATCATTTTGTGAGTAAATAAACTAGGCGTAAAGCTGATTTTTATAGAGATTAACTCAGATGTCATCAATCAATATTATTCTTCTGCTTATTAGTGGGTTGGGAGTACTTCATGGATTGTTTTTGGCAACCTTTCTTTGGACCTACCCCAGAGGTAATCCTCTTTCCAACAGAATATTGAGTTTGTTACTACTAGTGCTCTCTTTTCGAGTTGGTAAATCAGTTTTTCTAGAATTCGCAGAAGATCTGGATACCAAATTGATATTTATTGGCTTAGCTACTCTAATGGCAATTGGGCCTCTTTTCTACCTTTATGCCTTGTCCTTGATAGATAAGAAATTTCAATTTGACAGGAAATACCTTATCCATTTTATACCAACCTGTATCGGACTCTGCTTTGGGGTGTGGATTAACGAAGAAGCCATTAATACGCTACCAAAACTATTTTTTGTAATGATATTCGCGACCTATTATGGTCATTATCTAATATATCTCTTTATAAGCTATGTAAGCATTTCAAAAGGAAGGAGAAACGGATTAAAGCAAGCAACTTATGAGTTCTTACGTTTACTGTTCTTTGCTTTATCACTCATTTGGATCGTGTATGTATTGAATCTATTCGAAGAATTTGTTCCGTACATTATTGGTCCTATTCTGTATACCCTGATTGCCTACATAATCAGTTTTATCGCCATTCGAAAAGGATACATCAATACTTCCAATCATACTAAATATAAAACTACTCCGGTTCCTGAGGATCAGGTAAACGCAATATTTGGTAAGGTACAGGAGGCAATCATCAGTGAAAAGGGATATAAAAATCCAGAAATCACCTTGCGAACATTAAGTGAAAGACTCAATCTTAGTACGCAAGTACTTTCTATGGTCATCAATAAGAAGAGCAAATCAAATTTTAACAGCTTCATCAACTCTTATCGCGTAGAGGAATCTATGAAGCTATTTCAAACAAAGCAGTATGACAATCACACAATTGCTTCTATTGCTCTCGAGGTAGGATTCAACAGTATCACCAGTTTTAATACTGCTTTTAAAAAATATACTGGAAAAACGCCCTTAGTATTTCGTAACGAACTGAGCAAATGATCTTTTACTATGGTGAAATGATCATTTCATAAGACTTTACATAGCTACTTCCATTGTTTTGCTAGAAAATCGGTAAACAAAAATGTAAAGTCATGTTGAAAAAATATCCTACTATCAAATGGTCTCTAATTACTCTTGGTAGTTTAATCCTTTTAATTATAGCATTCGGTTTTTGGTTCATGAGCCTGATTCCCTCGAGTGCCGAAAAGAGAAGTCTGAGTACCATCACTCCTCAGAACCTTCCGTATCTTTTTGAGGATACCATCCCTTCACGCGGAAAAATATTAGCAATAGTTACAAGCCATGAAGTAATGGGAAGCAGTGGTAAGAAGACCGGGTATGAGCTAACAGAATTGTCTCGCTCTTACTATGTATTTCAAGCCAATGGTTTTGAGGTAGATGTTGCTAGCCCCAAAGGGGGTAATGCCCCGGTCATCATAGACTGGGATGATGTGGGAGCTTTTGACTTTGCCTTTTTGAATGATTCAGTCGCACAGCATAAAGTCATGAATACCATTGCCCTTCAGGAGGTTACACGCGAAAATTACGAGGCAGTCTATTTCTTGGGTGGCAAAGGAGCGATGTACGATTTTCCGAAGAATGCTGATATTCAAGATATAGTGAAGACTTACGCTCAGGAAGGCAAAGCCATAGGTGCTGTTTGTCATGGTCCGGCCGCCCTGGTTAATGTTACTTTGGAAAATGGTAATCCGTACTTGTCAAATAAAGCAGTCTGCGGGTTTACCAATGCTGAGGAGCTTTTCCTAATACCAGAAGCAAAATCTATATTTCCATTTTTGCTCCAAGATAAATTGATAGATCAAGGAGCCAGATTCAACGAAGGAAATAGGTATTTGGAAAATGTAGTTCAAGATGGAAGTTTGATAACTGGACAAAACCCTTGGTCGACCTGGCTTTTTGCCGAGACTATGGTTCAGCAACTTGGGTATTTCCCTAAGAACAGAATCCCTACTGCTGAAGAAAATACCATTGATATTTTATCTGCTTATGCAAACCATGGGTATTCAAAGGCCAAAGAGAAGATCAGCGATACTTCAGATCAGAAGCAACCTATCGACCGCACATTGTTAGCCATGCACTGCATTGTATCAGCTATGGAATATGATTTGGGCGGATTTCTAGACAAGCTAAGGCTATTAGTCTACACTAACGAGCTATCCTCCTGAACACAAAAAATAGCAAGCCAGAGCAATCTGGCTTGCTATTACAACTATTTACAAAATCATTTTTACATCATACCGCCAACCCGGGCAATTAGGTCAGCCGAACGAGCGGAGTAACCAGCTTCGTTATCGTACCAGCCCAAAATTTTCACCAAGTTTCCATTAGTATTGGTTGAGTCAGCATCAAAGATGCAAGAATGAGGGTTACCGATAATATCTGAAGAAACCAGCGGATCTTCAGTATACTCTAAAACCCCTTTCAATGGCCCTTCCGCTGCTTCTTTCATCGCAGCATTAATCTCCTCTTTGGTTGTTTCTTTGCTGACAATACAAGTAAGATCGGTCAATGAACCTGTAACAGTCGGCACCCGTACAGCGTTTCCATCTAATTTTCCTTTTAAATCAGGAAGTACCAAACCTACGGCTTTAGCTGCTCCAGTGGTAGTGGGCACAATGTTTACTGCCGCTGCCCGCGCCCGGCGTAAATCGCTGTGCGGTGCATCTTGTAAGCGTTGATCAGCCGTATAGGCGTGGATAGTAGTGATAAAACCTTTCTCAATTGTAAACTTCTCGTGAATTACTTTAGCCATCGGGGCAAGGCAGTTAGTTGTACAAGAAGCATTAGAAAGAATATTAGCTTCGCCCGTTAGCGTCTCGTCATTTACACCGAGTACTACGGTCTTAATTCCCCCCTTAGCCGGAGCCGAGATAATCACTTTTTTAGCTCCAGCAGTCAAGTGTTTGCCCGCTCCGGCTTCATCACGGAATATTCCGGTAGACTCCAATACGATATCTACTTCGTGGCTTGACCAAGGTAACTTTTCTGGGTCACGCTCAGCGTATACTGAGATTCGCTTGCCGTTTACGGTAAGCGACTCACCGTCAGCAGTCACCTCACCGGGGAAGCGTCCGTGGGCTGAATCGTACTTAAGTAGGTGAGCTAGGGTTTCGTTATCGGTTAGGTCATTAATCGCTACTACCTCTACGCTTTCGTTTTTCAGTAGGTTGCGGAAGGTTAGGCGTCCTATTCGTCCAAATCCGTTAATAGCAACTTTCATAGTTGATCGTTATTTAATAAATGAATAATCGGGTAAATAAATCTCTGCAAAGTAAACCCATTTAGAGTCCACAAAAAAATTATACTAAGCTTGGGAAAACTTGTTGCTCTAATTGCGTGTTAGAGTAGCGAAATTATGAAATTACGCAGATATATGGCAGTGCTTGGCAAATTTTGTCAGTTTTTTTGATAATCTAATAAGCTACTTCTATATTTGCACTCTCAAAAAATAAATGCTCCGTTCGTCTAGGGGTTAGGACGCCAGGTTTTCATCCTGGTAACAGGGGT
>ERZ1740060.410-NODE-410-length-25914-cov-5.580804_pt1 | contig 25914 bp, 24 predicted proteins | sample MGYA00581743_ERZ1740060 | MGnify/ENA primary metagenome ERZ1740060 (study PRJEB43018, sample SAMN04849235) | marine metagenome | isolation source: floating plastic debris | place: Pacific Ocean | collected 2008-08-27 | study: EMG produced TPA metagenomics assembly...
TCATCGGAATATCCACCTAGATCGTCGATCGCGTCAGCGGTGAGGTCATGTACGGCGAGGTCCCGCCCTATTCGGTCGTTGTTGCCGGATCGATGCCCTCCAAGAACGGCGTTAACCTCTATTGTGCCGTGATTGTCAAAAGGGTGGATGAACAAACGCGGTCAAAGACCGGCATCAACGAGTTGTTGCGTGACTGAGCCGGACAAACCGGCGCGGAAAAAGTCCCGTCAGGAGGTCTATACCCTTCTGGTTGAGGTCGGGCGCAAGACCGGTGACGGATTGCCGGAAAACGCCACTGGCGCCGCCTTGATGGTTTACGCCGCCGGCGTGGACGAAGCGGAAGCGGTGCGTGAAACGGTGGCCATTCTGAAGCAGGCGGATATGGCGCCGCTGGACGTTTCGGGATACGGCACCTTGAGCGAGAGAGAGGCCGAAGGGCACGACATCAGCCCCGAAGAGCGGGGTCTGATGGATCAGGCTCTGGAAGAAAACTCGGTGATCGTGGTGCAAGTGACCCCGTTTTTTGCCGACTGACATACCTAAAGCCGCTGTTTTTTGATCTGAGTCCCGCTAAGCGACACGCGTCATCGCCAGGGTCACCGCCTCAAAGGGCTTGAGAACCTGTGACACCCTCTTGGCATGCTCCGGCAATCGGGACCGGTCAAAGCCGGCCAAAACGGACGACGCGATGGCCTCGGGTTTGCGCCGCAGCCGTCCGATGTACAGGCTTTCCAGCGCACACTCCCCTGACAGAACGGCTTCGTTTTGGGCCAGAAGAACATGGTAATAGGTCACAAGATCCGGGCCGTTCGCCAGAAAGGCAGAGCATTCATTCACAAGATGTGCGGCCGGGACCAAGACGGTCTCTCGTCCGAACAAGTATTCGACTTGTGAGCCGGTCATCACAAGCCGTTCATGCGGAGCCACGACGGCATCTTTGTGCAGACCAAAGAACGGCGCGCGCAACCGGATGGGCCGGAAACTACCGCGTGCGGGAACCGTTCGTTTGACCAACCGTAGCACCGGGACCAAATGCCCGGCCTCGGTGACGACAAGGTCCCCGCGGGTAATCCGGGACACCGGACGGGGTCCGTCGACGGTCTCCAGGCTGACATTGGCCGTCAGAGCAGGCATTGGCCCGATGGCCTGAGGTGCATCGGACAGAGCGCAATAAAGAACGCTCTCTCCCAGAACGCCATCCCGGCGCGACATCATCAGCGCCTCCAGCGTTTCAGCAGGCAAGGGCAGTGGTCCGTTCAGCATGCTGGATTGCACGCTGTCCGTCTCCGGCCGCTCGAGCGTCAGCCGACCCCAACCTGCCTCGCAATCCCAGCTATAGACCAGACGCAAGATGTCCATCCGCCCGTCTGGCATGAATGGAACGGTCGCATGGCGAATGTCATCACCACGCGCATCGACAAGAACGATGCCGCCGCGTGGTAACACTTGAAGGCAGAACCGCCCCGGGACCAAACCTGTTCTGGTAAAAGACAGCAAGGTTTGCGGCCGCTCCGTTTCGTTCAGACGCGCCTCCAGCACCAGCGCGCCACGCAGGAGCCGTCCACCCTGTTGCGCCATGATCTGTTCCGTGGGTCGAAACCACCCCGTATGGGTATCACGCAAACCGATCCAGGCCATGCTCAGGCGACCCACTGACGTGACAGAACCCGCGCCTCATAGGGCTTGAGCATCGGGCGCGCAGCAGCGCTGTATCCCTCGACCGTGTCGGGGTCGAGTTCGGGGAACAAGGCGCAGATCTCCGCCACCATATCGGCTTCGAAACTGTCATGCATTTGCGGACCCGGCAGGAAGCTCTCTGTCGGCAGACCTTCGGACAGGACCACCTGATGTCGATCAAACAGCAGATGCACATACTCGACCTCTGCCACTTCCTCCCGGCGAACACTATGTCCATTGATCAGATCGCGCGCCGCGACCAGAACTTCCCGATCTCCGAAAAGAAGCTCGGCGAGGGCATCCCGGATCAGAACTCTGTGAAGCGGTGACAGAGACAGGGCATGATGCTCGCCAAATGTACCGGCCGCGATGTGAATTGGAGCAAATTCCCCTAGTCCGGACACCTTACGCCAGCCGATCCATCGCAGTGGCTGCATGCCATCGTCCCGCGTAAGGATCAAGACACCGGGCCGCAGGGTTTCGACGGGCCTGTCTCCTAATTCCGTCAAGATATTTGTACCAGCAACAAAACAGGGAATGGAGTTAAGCGTTACGAAACCTATGTCGCTCGCGCCGGTGGTACTGCTGACTTCGTAGGTGAAACTGACTTCTTCGACATCGCCGTCGCCCAGGACAGTAATCGTGCCGTCGCCATTGACGAAAACTCGCTGCCCACTTGGCAACAGAACTTCGCTATTTGCGGACACAGTCGTTCCATTGATCTGGCTGATGCGCAACGTGCCGCCGGTGGAATTGATGTCGTTGCTCAGCAGATCGATCGTACGCGAACCTGTTGGAAAAAGATTGCTTGTATCGTCCGTGGCCACCAGCGTGGTCTGGACGGAATTCGCGGCGAGCAACAGCGTTGATTCGTAGTTGTTGTCAGCCACGTCGGCGATACCAATCCGGATAAAGTTGGTTCCGGTATTGTTTACAGGGATCGTCAGGGTCAGCGTCGCGGTGAACCCGTCCATTTCCGTGTTCACCTGATCGGCGGTGTTATCGAAAAAGAGGTTTGGGCTTGAACCGGGGTCAAGGTTGCCAGGGTCGATATCGCCGTTGCCTACAGACAGATCCACGAATGAGCCGTTTATCCAGACACCGACGAAATCCTGAAACTGAGAGTTCACGAACTCGGGAAACTCTTCGGAGGCAAAGACGAATTGCATCGTCATGACATCGGCAGTGGTCTCAAATTCAACATCGAGGTAAGAGGCATCGAAGGTGGGTGCGCCCGCCGCGTCATTGAAATCCTGCACATTGTTGGGACCGGAAGAGGCGGGTGTTGTCCCCGCTGATTGGTTGGATTGCGCTGGATTGTTGTTCGTAAACCCGCGCAGATCACCGGTGGAAAAAATCACACCTGTATCGCTCGGAGTGACCTCGGGCGCTATGCCATCGCCATTGGTGTAAATCCCTGAAGAATCCTGGTCTCCGGTATAGGAGGCGTTGGTCACGGTCACGCCATCCCCGAAAATAAGGTTCGCCATGCCCTGCGCGGACGCAAATCGGTTTATCGGAAGCTCAACGCCTGCGACCATGTCTTCTGCACCACCTCCAATCCAAGGTCAGTGCATAAGGAATGCGCAGACACAAATGCCAAGACGCCATACGAGTTCGTTGGGACATCTGCCCGTTCCATTGAACCTGTTCTTGCCCTGCCTCGGTTATTATTTTTCCATGGCTTAGCACAACCATACGGAGTTGTTAAGAATTTTGGGAACGCATCGGGATTTGAAGATTTGCCTACCGGTCACGTCCGGTTTAAGACCCGGGCGCAAATCAAGTGTTTTGTGACCAGCTTATGCCAACCGATCCAGTAAAACTTACGCAAGAGCTTGTGCGCTGCCCCTCGGTCACTCCGGAAGAGGGCGGTGCGATCGACTTGCTGATGCGCAGGCTTGGTGAGGCGGGTTTCACCTGTACCCGCGTGGACAGGAACGGGATCGCAAACCTGTTCGCCAGATGGGGCCGGAAAAGCGCAGCCCTTTGCTTTGGATTTAACGGACATACTGACGTGGTCCCGGTCGGCGACACGGCCGCTTGGTCGCTTCCACCCTTTTCAGGTGAAATACGGGACGGAAAGCTTTGGGGCCGGGGTGCGGCAGACATGAAATCCGGTGTCGCGGCATTCGCGGCGGCAGCAATAGATTTTGTGCAGGACACACCGCCCGATGGCGCGGTGGTTCTGGCGATAACAGGCGATGAAGAAGGCGACGCACAGGACGGCACACGTGCCCTGCTCGACTGGATGGCAGAAACAGGCGAGACGATGGATGTCTGTCTTGTGGGCGAACCAACCTGTCCTTCGGTCATGGGTGAGATGATCAAGATCGGACGTCGCGGCTCTTTGTCGGCGTGGATTTCACTCACAGGAAAGCAGGGCCATGCGGCCTACCCAGATCGCGCTGTCAACCCGGTACCGGGCATGGCGGCGCTCGTGGACCGGCTGTCCCGGCACAGACTGGACGACGGCACCGACCATTTCGACGCCTCGACGCTGGCCGTTGTCAACATCGACACCGGCAACCCCACCACGAACGTCATTCCGGCCACGTGCCGGGCCACCGTCAACATCCGTTTCAATGACACGCATAGCGGGGCGACCTTGTCCGATTGGTTGAACGACGAAGTGGCCGAGATCGCCAAATCCCATGGATTACAGTCCGATGTTGTCATCAAGATCTCTGGTGAGAGTTTTCTGACACCACCCGGACCCCTGTCCCGACTTGTAGCGCATGCTGTAGAGGTCGAAACCGGCATCGCGCCCATCTTGTCAACAACCGGCGGCACATCGGATGCGCGCTTCGTCAAAGATCATTGCCCGGTGGTGGAGTTCGGACTTGTGGGGCAAACCATGCACCAGGTCGACGAGCATGTGCCCACGGCACAGATTGACCAGTTGAAATCGATCTACGCCCGGATCCTGCGCGATTACTTTGCATGAAGCGGCACCTTGTTGTCATGCTGAAGGAGCCCCGGGTCGGGCGCGTCAAGACGCGACTGGGCCGAGAGATCGGGATGGTCGAGGCCACCTGGTGGTTTCGCCACCAGACGCGGGCCTTGCTGCGGCGGATACAGGATCCGCGGTGGCGCCTGATCCTTGCAGTCGCTCCTGATACGAGTGCCGCGCGCCGGGTCTGGCCGGCGCACCTGTCGTGTTTCCCGCAGGGTCCGGGTGATCTGGGCCAACGCATGGCCCGCCTCATGCAGGGTCTGCCGCCCGGCCCGGTCTGTATTGTCGGCGGTGACATCCCGGGCATGCGCCGCCTCCATATCGCCCGGGCCTTCAAGGCGCTTGGGTCAACTGATGCGGTCTTCGGCCCGGCCCCGGATGGGGGCTATTGGCTGGTCGGTCTCAAACGTGTGGCCCACCCGCCTGCGGGACTTTTCGAAAATGTGCGCTGGTCCAGCCCACATGCGCTCTCGGATAGCCGAAAGAGCCTGGGGACATTAACTGTGCGCCTTGTCGATACGCTGCAGGATGTCGATACCGCGTCTGATCTAAGACATATCGCGAGGCATTGAGCCACAATTCGCTAATAGCGCGCGGGGACACGGCGTGCTACCTGCTCGCCTATGAAGAAGCTCCCCTCCAAGCCTCAGATCCTGCAATGGATCGAGGATCATCCGACCCAAACCTCCAAACGCGATATCGCCAAGGCGTTCGGCGTAAAGGGCGCGGCGCGGATCGACCTCAAACGGCTGCTGAAAGAGCTGGAAGCGGAAGGGCATCTCGAAAAGCGAAAGAAAACCTATCGTGATCCGGACAAGCTCCCGCCGGTTTCGGTTCTTCAGGTCTTTGGCTTGACGCCGGATGGCGAGGTTTTGGCACGTCCCTTGGAATGGCAGGGCGATGGTGTGGAACCCGTGGTTCTCTTGCTGCCCCGTGCGTCCGATCCGGCACTCGGAGAGGGCGATCGCATTCACGCGCGCCTGCAAGAGGTCAAAGGGGAAGCTCATCACTACGAAGCGCGGCTTATCCGGCGCATCGGCACCAATCCGCGCCGGATCCTCGGTCTCTTTTCCAAGCGCTCGGAGGGTGGGCGCATTCTGCCCATCGAAAAGAGCGGCGGTCAGGAATGGGTTGTTCCCGCCGGTGCCACGGCCGGCGCGCAGGACGGCGAGTTGGTGGAGGCCGAGCAATCCGGCCCCAAGGATCGCATGGGCCTGCCCCGCGCCCGCGTGATCGACCGGTTGGGCGACCCATCCGCGCCCAAGGCTGTCTCGCTGATTGCCATTCACCAGCATGGTATCCCGGACGATTTTCCTGATGAGGTCATGGCCGAAGCCGACCGAATGAAGCCCGCGGATCTGACGGGCCGCGAGGACCTGCGAGATCTGCCGCTCATCACAATTGATCCACCCGACGCGCGGGATCATGATGACGCGGTCTGGGCGGAAGCAGATCCAGACCCGAAAAACAAGGGCGGCTACATTCTCTGGGTGGCGATTGCCGATGTCGCCCACTACGTGCGCGCTGGCTCTGCACTCGATACCGAAGCCCGCAAGCGCGGCAATTCCAGCTATTTCACCGATCGGGTTGTTCCAATGCTGCCCGACAGGCTCTCCGGAGATCTGTGTTCGCTGCACGAGGGCGTGCCCCGCCCCTGCCTTGCCGTGCGCATGCGCATCACGGAAGAGGGCGATAAGATCGGTCATGATTTCGTCCGAGGTCTGATGCGCTCGACCGCGTCATTGAGTTACGCGCAGGTCCAAGATGCATATGACGGCACCCCGGACGAGGTCTGCCGACCATTGATGGAATCTGTGATTGCTCCCCTTTACGGAGCGCATGCCGCCCTCACGCGTGCCCGAACGCGACGCCAGCCACTGGCACTGGATCTTCCCGAACGCAAGGTTGTCCTTGGTGACGATGGCAAGGTGGCCTCGGTGAACTTCGCCGACCGGCTCGAGGCGCATAAACTCATCGAAGAATTCATGGTGCTGGCGAATGTCGCTGCGGCTGAAACACTGATTGCCAGAGAGTCGCCCCTGCTCTTTCGTGTCCATGAAGAGCCGAGCCCGGAAAAACTCGATACCCTGCGCGACGTGGCTGAGGCCGCGGGGCTGCCGCTTGCCAAAGGACAGGTCCTGAAAACGGCGCATCTGAACCAGCTGCTTGATGCCGCCGTTGGAACCGACCACGCGGAGGTCATCAATCTGTCGACCCTGCGCGCCATGACGCAGGCCTACTACGCGCCGCAGAATTTCGGTCATTTCGGTCTTGCGCTTCAGGCCTATGCACATTTCACCTCTCCGATCCGGCGCTACGCCGATCTGATTGTGCACCGCGCTCTGATCACCGCCCATGGCTGGGGAGAGGATGGCCTGACCCCGTCAGACATCGAAAGACTGAACAGCACGGCAGAGCACATCTCGGACACGGAACGACGATCGATGATGGCGGAGCGCGACACCAATGACCGCTACCTGGCGGCATTTCTCTCAGAGCGTCTGGGAGACGAATTCAGCGGTAAGATCAGTGGTGTGGCGAAGTTCGGCGTTTTCGTGCGGTTGGATGAGACCGGTGCGGACGGGCTCGTGCCGATGCGCGCACTCGGGGCGGAGTACTTCCATTTCGACCGGGAGCGCGGGACCCTGATGGGCAGCGATAGCGGGCGCGTCATCGGGTTGGGGCAACGGGTTCTTGTGCGCCTCGCCGAGGCGGCGCCGGTCACGGGTGGTCTGGCGCTCGACCTCGTACAGTTGGAGGGAGAGACCATTGCAGGCGGCGATCGTGCGCCCGGTCGTCAACGTGGCCGCCCCAAGGGTCGGGGCGGTGGATCAGGACGCCGCAAACCCGCCCGCGCCAAGGCGAAGTCGGATAAGGCGAAACGCAAGGTCAGCCGCCGCAGGCGCTGAACGTCGGATCAGGTGTTGCGCTCAACGGCTTCGGCCAGACCCGGCCGCGCCGCAATGGCCTCTGCCAGCCGAGCTATCCTAGGATCGAGGGTGCTGGTATCTTCTTCGACCAACCAGGTGATGATCGCCCAGATCAGGAAATCCGCGCCTGTTGGCGTATCCCCCATAACAAAGGGGGCAGGATCGACCGCCTCCGCCAGAAGGTTCAGATGCCGGATGAGATAGGCCAGAGCCGCCTTGCTGATGGAACCCGATGCGGCGGGGTCTGTCGTGTAGCGCTCGCTGTAGAACAGCCTCAGCACCGACTCGTAGCAATTGGCGTGCACAAAGGCGAGCCACCTGTCGTGCTGTGCGCGGGCGCTGCTGCCCGGCGGCGGAGCGAGACCACAATCCGGATGAGCGTCGGCCAGATGCAGCAGGATCGCAGGCACTTCGGTGATCACGGACCCATCAGGGTGGATCAGTGCCGGCACCTGACCACGCGGGTTAATCGCCAGATATGCCTCACCCCCCAAAGTGTCGGGGTCCAGATCCTTCATCTCGAACGGAATACCTGCCGACAGAAGCGCAAGCTCGACCGCAGCGGAGCCGGAATCGGGATAACCATAAAGCACATAACCTGCCATTCGCATTGGCTCCTTCTTTGAAACGTGTCACGCCAGAGACCATGGCTGAGTTTCGCCGAAAGGGAAACATCAACACCGACCTCAGCCACTCGTGACTTCCGCAAACACGCTGCTCGCGCTATCATCTGAAAAAACAGGCTTTGAGGGCTGAGCAATGAACAAGACAACGTTTGGGGTCGCTTTGGCCGGACTTTGCGCTGCTGTTTCGGGATCTATAGCGACGGCGGGGGTTTCGGATGGTTCGATCCGACCACAACTGCGTCCCACGCTGGACGCAACGGACCTCTTGAAGACTGCGCCTGAGGCGAACGCGCCTGCGCAACTCGAACTCGCTGCAGCGCGCATCAGCCTGCGCCCGCAAGCCCGTCCTGCCGATCTGGGACAATCCTCTGATGTGACGCCCGTCTCTGCAAATCCCGCATTTGATGCTTGGGTGCGCGGGTTTCGGTCTCGGGCCCGCGCGGCCGGGATATCAGGATCGGTGTTTGACCAGGCGTTTCGGGGCGTGCGCTACAATGCCGACGTGATCAAGAAGGATCGCAACCAGACCGAGTTCAAGACCGAAATCTGGGACTACCTCGACATTGCCGCCTCTGATGAACGGGTCAAAGCCGGACAGCAGGCGCTGCGCCGCTACAAACGACAACTTGAGCGGATCGAACGCGCCTATGGCGTGGAGAAAGAGGTGCTGACGGCTGTCTGGGGTCTGGAGAGCCGCTATGGTTCGCGCAAAGGCGATATCCCGGTGATCGAAGCAACCGCAACGCTTGCCTTTGATGGACGCCGCGGTGCGTTTTTTGAAAAGCAACTCATCGCGGCGCTCAAAATCCTGCAGTCAGGCGATACCGTCCCGCGGAATTTCACCGGGTCGTGGGCCGGTGCCATGGGTCATACGCAGTTTATCCCCACATCGTATGAAGCTTATGCGGTGGATTTTACCGGCGACGGCAAACGTGACATCTGGTCTGACGACCCCTCGGATGCATTGGCCTCGACCGCAGCCTATCTCAAGCGGTTCGGTTGGCGAAAAGGCATGCCATGGGGGGTCGAGGTTCGCGTGCCGCGTGGCGCGTCCTTCGGGGATACAAAGCGTATGCCCTCGGACTGGGCCACGCGTGGCGTTGTCGGCATCGATGGTCGTCCGGTGCCCAATCATGGCTCGGCCCGCATCTTTCAGCCCGCCGGACCCAATGGCGCCTCCTTCATGTTGTTCGCGAATTTCGACGTGATCAAGCGCTACAACAATTCCGACTTCTACGCGCTCGGTGTTGGTCACCTATCGGACCGCATCGGAGGCGGGCCGCCGATCCAGGCCTCCTGGCCGCGGGGCTACACGCCTGTGAGTTTCGAGCAGCGCAAGGAAATCCAGCGTCTGCTGAAACGCAAGGGTTACCCGCTTGAAAAGATCGACGGAATCATCGGACCCAATAGCCGCAAATCGATCGCCGCCTATCAGCGTTCTGTCGGCATGACACCGGATGGAAACGCGTCTGCGGAAGTGCTCAAGAAGCTACGCGGGCGCTGACCATGTGGATGCGTGCGGGCACCTGCAGGCCCGCAGGCGTTTCATAGGCGGCCATCTGTTCGGTGAGGCGAGATTTAATCGCGTCAACATCCGCCGGAGTGCCGCCCATCTCCCGCACGATGCGCCCGGCAGGTCCTTCGCTTGCGGCAAAATCCACCACCTCTTTCAGCGTCCCGGGCGGGGTCAGGTTCAAGCCGTGCGTCTCGATTTTGATATCCTGCAAACCGGCGGCATCCAGAATATCGTTGACGTAACCGGGTTCTGAGAACGCCATCGGGCCCGGCGCGCGGGGATCTTTGGCCGGTGGGGCACCGACGATTGCCTTTGCGGCGTCCATCGGGTCCCGAAACCACGGATTGTCGCGCAATCCGGCCCAGCACACGAAGCTGAGCGTTCCACCGTCGCTCAGGCTCGTCGCGATGTTGGTAAACGCGGCAACCGGGTCTTCAAAAAACATGACGCCAAAGCGCGAAATGACATGGTCGGCAGAAGATGGGGGAAAGGCGTGAACCTGCGCATCCCCCAGAATGCATGTCACCCATGTCGTAGAGGTCTCCGTCATACGCGCGCGCGCGTGCTCGAGCATGGGCTCTGAGACGTCGAGGCCCGTCACATGGCCGTCCGGCCCCACGGCATGCGCAGCTGCCAACAGGCTTGCGCCCGTGCCACAGCCAATGTCGATGACACGCGCACCGAGCTGCAGCGCGACATGGGACATCAAGAGGTCCAGCACCGGTGCCATCAAGGCATCGAAAAGAGGTTGCTTTGCCACCCAGGTCTCGCCCGAGGCACCAGACCAGTGCTCGGCTTGTTCGGTATTGGCGATCTGCGTCATTGCGCCCCTTCCGCCATGACGCACAGCAACTCAAACATGATCGAGACCCCGAGAAAGGCCGTGCCCCCACTCGCATCGAAAGGGGGCGACACCTCGACCATGTCGGCGCCCACGATGTTGACACCTTTCAACGCGCGACACACCTGCAAGGCCTGGTAGGAATTCGGCCCGCCCACTTCCGGAGTCCCTGTCCCCGGCGCGAAGGTCGGGTCGACGAAATCGATATCGTAGGACACGTAAGTGGGTGCGGTCCCGACGATGTCGCGCGCCTCCGCCATCACATCCTCGACCCCGCGGGCAAAAAACTCCTCGATCAGGATCAAGCGGATGCCTTCGGCGGCAGCAAATTCGCGGTCTTCCGTATCGTACATCGAGCCGCGCAAGCCGATCTGCACGACCCTCTTTGGATCGAGCAGCCCCTCTTCGACAGCGCGTCGAAAGGGTGTGCCATGCGTGTACATCTGCCCGCCGAAATACGAATGGAACAGGTCCGTGTGACTGTCAAAATGCACCATGCCAAGCGGAGTATGCTTCGCCAAAGCACGCAACACCGGCAAAGACGTCAGGTGATCACCACCGGCAGTCAGGGGCGTAATCCCGGCCTCGGAGACCCGCTCATAGAACGCGGTGATCCGCGCCATGCTGTCCATGATATCGGCGGGGTTGGGCCCGACATCGCCCAGATCGGCGCAGCGGGCTGCCTCAAAGGGGCGCATGCCCGACCCCGCATGCTGCGCCCGGATCATGGTCGAGGCATCCCGCAATTGACGCGGCCCGTGGCGTGGCCCGGGGCGATTGGTCGTACCGCTGTCCCACGGCACCCCGATCAATCCGATCTGCACCTCGTCCCACCGGTCGTGTCCTGGCGGCACGTAGGGCAGCCGCATGAAGGTCGGCACCCCGGCAAAGCGCGGCAAGTCCATCCCCGATACCGGTCTGAAGAAATCCTGACTCATGGTGTTCTTTCCAGTCTTTTGCGCGCCGTGACCGGCCCGTCTCCCTGCGCCTCGATCCGCGCAACCGCCTCTTCGAGAGGTTCATAAGCAACCGCCATATGGCGCGCATTGGCATGAAGCAGCGTACTCTCATCCACGACCCAGGCAACATGACCGCGCCAAAACATCAGATCACGGCGCCGAAGCTGTGAGCGGCGCGCCAGCGCAGCGCCCAACTCTTCCTGCTGTTGATCGCTGTCCCCCGGACAATCGATACCGCAGGCCAGACAGGCAATCTGCACCAGTCCAGAGCAATCGATCCCCAGATCGCTGTTGCCCCCCCACAGATACGGCGTACCAAGAAAAGCCTCTGCAACGGCAACCGGGTCGGGCGCAGGATCATCGAGCGGCGCCAGATGCGCGAGGGGGATAAAAAGACCGCAGGCCGTTTCCGCCCAACGCGTGTCATGGGCATGCACCGCCACGCGCGCGCCCATCGGCAATCGCACGGGCCCCGGCGTTTTCAGGTCCGGGGCCTGAAACCCCAGGCTCGCCCGGACAATCACGCGGCTGTTGGGTTCAAGCCACTCGGCCAAAGCCGTTTCCGCCACGTAGCCCACGTAGTCGCCCCTGTCCGATTGACCAAAGGCGAGGCCATTCACACGCTCCAGGACACGAAAGCGATCACCATAGAGCAGTTGCCGGTCTAGAGGGCCAATGTCCTGTCTCAGGCGCAGATCCACCACAGGACGAGACACACGACAGATTTCCCCGTCGACAAAGTGCTCCGCCTTGACCTGGCCTTTAAACTCGGCCGCGGCATAGACACCGTTGCTGGGCAGGCGTCGCGGGTCTGTCATAGGCCCAGAACGTCCGGTAATGCATCGAGCAGCGCTCTTGCCCCCATGCCGACCCCTCCCTTGGGCCGTGCAGGCGCCGCTGTAGGGGTTCAGCCGTAGAAATCAAAATGCGCATACCGCGTGTCGCCCGCGAAACGACGCAGGAACAGAGCTGCGGTGATCGCCCCGGCAAAGCCGCCCTTCGGCGCATTGTCCAGATCGGCGATCCCGGGTTCGATCATCGCCTCGTAAGGAGGATGAAGCGGCAAACGCCAGACCGGATCGGCGACTTTCGCGCCCGAAATGTCCAGCGACGTAGCCAGATCAACATCATCTGTGAAGTAGGGGGCGATGTCCGGCCCAACTGCGACACGCGCAGCCCCGGTCTGCGTGGCCATGGATATCATCAGATCGGGGTTTTCTTCTGCCCCGAAGGTCAGAGCATCGGCCAGAACAAGCCGACCTTCAGCATCGGTGTTGTTCACCTCCACGCTCATGCCGTTTCTCGCGGTCAGAATATCGCCGGGCCGAAAGGCATTGCCGCTGATCGAATTCTCGACAGCCGGGATCAGAACGCGGAGACGCACCGGCAGACTGAGCGCCATGATCATCTGCGCCAGTCCGAGCACGGTCGCCGCGCCGCCCATATCCTTTTTCATCAAACCCATCGATCCGCCGGGTTTGAGGTTCAACCCACCGGTATCGAAACACACGCCCTTGCCCACCAATGTGAGCGCCGGCCCTGCCTCTCCCCAGGTCATATCAATCAATCGAGGGTCTTCTGCCGCGGCCCGGCCCACCGTGTGAATCATCGGGAAATTGGCTTCAAGCAAAGCCGCGCCTCTGACGACACGGATCTGCGCCCCGTACTGTTCGGCAAGGCTTACCGCTGCTGACTCCAGGGCTGCGGGGCCCATATCGGCGGCGGGCGTGTTGATGAGATCGCGGGTGAGGGTGACGCCTTCGGCGATGCGCGCGGGCGGGTTGATGAGAGCCCGCGGCAGGCACTCTGCTGCCGCGATCGTCTCCAACCGGGCCGCATCAACGCCCGCGGGCGCCACCAGTGCCGCGTCACTTCGTTTTTGCTCCTTGTAGCGATCAAACCGATAGGCGGAAAACAACCAACCCAGAGCTTCTTCTTCGGCCCGATCGGCGGCAAGGCCATCGAGCTTGTAGACCCCCTTTGGCAACTGCGCGGCAACCCCGGCCAGATGAAACCGCCCCCGCAACCGCGCCGCTTTGGTTCCGTAGCCTGCAAGTGCCGCGACGGGTGCGCCATCCGGGCCTGGGATCAGCACGCACTGGCCCAAAGCCGCATTGAATCCTGAACTCTCAATCCATGTCCGTTCTTCGGGCGCCCGAGAAGAAAGCCAGTCGGACAACGCATCCTGTTCAACGGCATGCAGAGGGATTGCCACGGAGTCCGACGGCGCGAAGGAGGGTGACATGAAACTGATCCTGACGGCAAAGCGGTGTTCGCAACCAGCCTAACGGCGAAACGCGCACCCGCAAGAGGTCAGATCGATTTGTCCTGCAAATCCCATATCTCACTTAAAGATGAATCACCGATGCGCAGCAATCGAGACAGGGTTGCCGCAAGGGCTGCGCTGTCCTGTGCATCAATCGCTGTGGTCACATCACCGGCCACCCTTGCCAGCGTGCCCATGCCGATCTGATCAGCAATCGCAATCAGACTGCGCGCACTTTTTCGCATCGTGCGGAGTTCACCTGCACGATAGCAGCGTTCTGTATGAGACAGGCGCACAGCAAGCTCTTCAAGGGCTCGACAGATCACATCCTCAGCGCTGTCTGGTCCCAATTGCTCATAGAGTTTCTCTAAGCGGTCGGGGTCTAGTTGCGCCCGTTCGCGTTGTTCCAAAATTCTGACTTGTTCCACCGTCACACCCTGTTCGTGCGCCCCTTCCAACCTACAAAATCGCAAAGCGGTCTTCCCAAATGGTTTCCGGGCAGCGGAATTATTGTTCGAACACTCTGAAAATTGATGGCAACCGCCTTGTGGTTCGACGCCGTCCCCAAAAGCGGGGACAACGTCAATGCCAACCACATTCAGCCTTTCTTCAGGACCCTCTTTCCGAGCGTCTCGGCAATCTGGACGGCATTGAGCGCCGCGCCCTTGCGCAGATTGTCAGACACGCACCACAGGTTCAGACCGTTTTCGATGGTGCTGTCCTGGCGGATCCGGCTGATGAACGTGGCATAGTCGCCGACACACTCAATCGGCGTCACATAACCGCCTGCCTCGCGTTTATCGATCACCATGATACCCGGAGCCTCGCGCAGGATATCGCGCGCCTCATCCTCGTCGAGGAAATCCTCGAACTCGATGTTCACCGCCTCGGAGTGACCGACGAACACCGGCACGCGCACACATGTGGCCGTCACCTTGATTGAGGGATCCACGATCTTCTTGGTCTCGGCCACCATCTTCCACTCTTCCTTGGTCGATCCGTCGTCCATGAACACGTCGATATGTGGGATCACGTTGAAAGCGATCTGCTTTTGAAACTTGGATGGCTCAACCTCTTTGGTCGGATTATAAATGGCTTTTGTCTGCTCCCAGAGCTCGTCCATCCCCTCTTTCCCCGCCCCGGACACCGATTGATAGGTGCTGACGACGACACGCTTGATCCGCGCGCGATCATGCAAGGGCTTGAGAGCGACGACCATCTGAGCGGTCGAACAATTGGGATTGGCGATGATGTTCTTCTTGGCATAGGCCTCGACCGCCTCGGGATTAACCTCGGGCACAACCAACGGCACGTCCGGATCATACCGGTAAAGAGAGCTGTTATCGATCACGACACAACCTGCTGCTGCGGCCTTGGGCGCATAGGTTTTCGTGGCATCGGATCCGATTGCAAAAAGTGCAATATCCCAGCCCGTAAAATCAAAGGACTCGATATCCTTGGTCGTCAGTGTCGCCTCGCCAAAAGTCACTTCCGTGCCCAGCGACCGGCGGCTGGCCAGCACGGCCAGTTCGTCCACAGGAAACTGGCGTTCAGCCAGAATATTGAGCATTTCGCGACCCACATTGCCTGTGGCGCCTGCAACGACGACTCTGTACCCCATAGCGGGAATCCCTTTGTTTCGGATGCAACGCGGCGCTCTTACAGCAGGGCGTGATAATGATAAAGCCTCTGCAGAATGAACCACGCCCGATGCCGAATGCACGTCGCGCCGGGGCGACCCTGTTGAGGGCGGCCCGGGCGTGTCATTCGCCGGACGGAAGATCGGGCAAGTGGACATCCGCGACAAACCCGAGGTGGTTAGATCCCAAGCCCTTCCCAAAGGTTGAGATCCGCTGAACCCGAGGCCCGTCGCGCATGAGGATCTGATCGATCGGAATGCCAAATCGACCGGCAAAAACCGGCCAGCTCGCCGGCTGCCCACGGACGGCCCTGAAGCCTGTGTCTTTCATCAAGCTGCGCATTGGCAAACTCCAGGGCGCCATGTTGAAATCCCCCAGCGATACGCTGGGACCCTCCAGCCAATTGTACTGCGCACCCAGCCTGCCGATTTCGCCTTCAGCGACCCCCGAAAACCAGGGCTTTACCAGATGAACGGCTGTCAGGAAGAAGGGGTCGCCACTCGGACCCACAAGTTCGATGACCGCGTACCGGTCTTCCCATATCGGGTTTAGCTGCAATTGCCAGAAACGCAGAACATCGAGGTTGGTTGCTATCAGGATCTGGCACGTGTCCGGCGCGCATGGCGAGACAAAGCTGTAATCTGAGGCCAGACGACCCACGTGCGCGGAGATTGCCTTTGCTTCCGTGAAAACAAGCACATCGGCATCGCGATCCAAAGCGGCGGACAGGATTCTGTCAGAGTTATCCTGATTGGCGGCGTTCAGGTTGTAGAACAGGATTCTGATCGTTGGCTCGTCGCCCTGCCTTGTCGGCGTCTGGAGCGTCCGCAGGTTTGCGTACAAAGCAACTATCGCGCCCAGAGCCACTACGGCCAGAAAAGCGCCCAAGCGGCGCTGTCCGCAGGCGACAACAAGACATGCAAAGACAAAGCTGATGACAAAGAGATGCGGCGCGACGGAATCCAGCATCCGCGCCAAAGGCCCAAAAGCAGTGTCACTGCGATGGAACAGAGCCATGCCGCCCAGGGACAGGCATACAACAGCAAGGGCGGCACTGGCGCCCGCGGCGCTTGGCCTTATGGTCACGGCCCGGTCCTCAATCTGATTACACTGCGACTTCACTCATCCTGAACAGAGTTTGCAAGTTGCAATCAAAGTGTTTCGTTGAGTCTTAAAGACCCGAAGCCAGAGATATTGGAACAACTGAAGCGACCCTCGAAAATTATTTCGAACAATATCGAAATAATTCTTGCGCTCACTCATTTATTCTATATTTCTAAAATTATGAAAGTTTTTGTACCCCATCCCCCATCTGTCGTCGAGGCGGCGTCAACCTTTGCGGCACTGGGCAGCGAGCAGCGCCTGGCTGTTCTACGCGTTTTGGTTCGAGCCGGTGAAGACGGCTTGCGTATCGGCGATTTGGGTGAGCGGTCGGGCGTCACTGGCTCCACGCTCACACACCACATGAAGATCCTGACCCAGGCCGGACTTGTGCGACAGGAGAAGAAAGGGCGCTCAATCATCTGTGCTGCCGTGGCCTATGACGAGTTACGCGCACTGGCCGATTTCCTGTTGAGCGAGTGCTGTGCCGATACGAAACACCCGGAGCTTCCCGAACATGGCTGACATATCTGCCGCCTCTCCCGTCTCGTTGATCCGTCGCCTGGACAGAGTGTGGCTCACCGCGTTTGGTCTTCTGGCTGGCGTCGCCTTGCTCGACACACCGGAATTCTGGTCTGTTTTCTCCTTCGCCGTGTCCGCGCTTGCGCATACGGGCCCCTTTATTGCCTTCGCGGTGGCGGCTGTCGCGTTCATGAAAGCAACGGGCGCGGAATCGCTGCTGGCCAAGGCCTTTGAAGGCAGTCAGCCGCGCATGATCCTTTTCGCGGCCCTGTTGGGAGGTTTGTCTCCTTTTTGCAGTTGCGAGGTGATCCCCTTCATCGCAGCAATGCTCGCGCTTGGTGCGCCGTTGGGGGCTGTGATGGCGTTCTGGCTGGCCTCGCCGTTGATGGATCCCGCGATGTTCGCCATCACCGCCGGCACACTCGGCGTCGAGTTCGCGATGGGCAAGACCGTGGCGGCCATTGGCCTGGGCCTTTTCGGCGGGTTTTCGACGATGGCGCTGGTAAACACCGGTGTCTTGCCCAGCCCCCTGCGCGAGAAGCCTCAGATTGGCGGATGCTGTGGCGCCAGGACGCCTTTCGAAGGCAAACCTGTCTGGCGGTTCTGGCAAGAGCCGGAGCGCCGTCTGGCTTTCCGGGACAGTACTGTGGAAAACGGCGGTTTTCTCCTGAAATGGCTCAGCCTCGCCTATGTTATCGAAGCCCTGATGGTGAGCTATCTGCCTGCGGGTGCCATCGCGAACCTGTTGGGTGGCGATGGTCTGGGCACAATCCTCCTCGGCGCGCTCGTCGGCGCTCCGGCCTATCTGAATGGTTACGCAGCCGTCGCCTTGATCGATGGATTGCTGGAACAAGGCATGAGCAACGGCGCGGCGATGAGCTTCGTCGTCGCAGGCGGTGTGAGCTCCATTCCCGCGGCGCTCGCTGTCTGGGCTTTGGTCAAACCAAGGGTTTTCTGCCTATATCTTGGACTGGCGCTGATCGGCGCAAGCTTTGCCGGAGTGATATGGCAAGCTGTTGCATAATGCCTGGATCAGCCTTCTGTATACAATGGGACACAAACACTTGTCATAATTTCCTTCGCGCCGTATTGCTGCCCGCAATGAATTGACCTAAGCCCATAGGGCGGGTCAAAAAAAGCGAGGGGCAGATCAGGATGTATCGTGTCTGGCATTTCCTGACAGAGTATTCTCTGTTGCTGATCATCGGCGCTGTGATTGCGTTGATCTGGGCGAACATTAACCCGGAAAGCTATCACCATTTCGTCGAGTTCGTGATCTGGGATCACGCGCCGATCGGGCACCTGCATGATGGGCATCGGACTCTGACACTGCATTATCTGGTGAACGATGTGCTCATGGCGCTGTTTTTTGCCATCGCCGCGAAAGAGGTTTGGGAAGCCGTCGTTCTGAAGAACGGATCGCTGCGCGGACGCAAAGCGGCGACACCGCTTTTTGCTACTGCAGGCGGGATGATCGGGCCAATTTCCGTCTATCTCGGGCTCGCCATGATCATGGGCTCGACCACTTTCGATGCGGTCGCCAATGGCTGGGCGATCCCGACAGCGACCGATATCGCCTTCTCATATCTGGTCGGACGGATCGTTTTCGGCGCCGGACATCCGGCGGTCCGGTTTCTGTTGCTTCTTGCCATCGCCGACGACGCGGCGGGCCTTATCATTCTGGCGATCTTCTATCCCAGCGGGGATCTTGCACCGATTTGGCTTTTGCTGTCGCTCGGCGCGGCTTTGGGCGTCTTTTTACTCTTCAACTGGTTGCCTCGGCGCATTGATCGCGGGAATCAGACCCGTCCGATGTCGACAGGCATTCGCAGAACGCTGGGTGGCCTTCCCTATATCATCGCAGGGTGCATCAGCTGGTACGGATTCATGCGCTCAGGTTTGCACCCCGCGCTCGGCCTTTTGCCGATTGTTCCGGCCATCCCGCACGCAGACCGCGCCTTCGGGATTTTCGCCGAAGCGGAAAGGTACATGACCGATCTGCTGAACGTTCTGGAACATAAGCTGAAAACACCGGTAGAGGTGGTTCTGTTTTTCTTTGGGCTTTGCAATGCAGGCGTCGAGTTTTCGTCCATGGGCGATGCGACTTGGCTGGTTCTCGCCGGTCTGCTGATCGGCAAACCGATTGGCATTTTTCTGTTCGGCTGGATCGCGGCAAAACCGCTCCGACTTGGTATCCCTCAGGGGATGAGACTTATCGATCTGGTCGTGATCGGTTGCGTGGCCGCGATCGGGTTTACCGTATCGCTTTTTGTTGCATCGGTGGCGTTTGAACCGGGTGCAACACAGGATGCGGCGAAGATGGGGGCTCTGTTCAGCTTTGCGGCCGCACTGGTATACATCATGGCCGGAAAGATAACCCGCGTTCAAAAAATGCCGGCCTGACCCAGGTCATGTCCGCAATCCAGGGGTTTGTGGTGCGCGTAAGCGGATCTTGCCGACTTTTGGCATAAATTCGCCTTGGCCCACTGTCCATGTTGCGTTGTTTCGGGCTATATGTCGTAAACACAGCTAACAACTCGTTAGCAAAGCCCCGCTAAAGAGGGCACGATGCAGTACCGGAGCCTTTGATGCTCGAATTTGACAACGTGAGTAAGTCCTTTTGGACAGGAACACAGCGAAAGGTCATCCTTGATCGCGTGTCCTTCCGGATCGAGTTGGGCCGCTCACTTGGCATTCTAGCGCCGAACGGGACAGGCAAGACCACACTGATCAACATGATGGCTGGTCTGGAAAAGGCGGATGAGGGCGAGATCCGGCGCGGATGCCGCATCAGCTTTCCTTTAGGGTTCATGGGCGGCGTTATAAATCGGGTCTCCGCTCTCGAGAACTCGCGATACATTGCCAAGCTCTATGGTCTGGATCCGGACTACGTGGAGGCTTACTGCCGGTACATCTGTAATCTGGACGAGTACTTCGATCAGCCATTGGGCACCTATTCCTCCGGGATGCGCGCACGCTTCACCTTCGCGCTGATGCTTGCACTCGATTTCGACATGTATCTGATCGATGAAGGCATGCCCGCATCCACCGATGCCGAGTTCAATCGCCGCGCGGGCGAAATCCTTCAGGAGCGACTACGGACGACCACGGTTGTCATCGTATCCCATCAGCCAAAAACGCTGGAGAAATTTGCCCGTGAGGCCGCCATCATGCTGGATGGCAAACTGCATCTGTTCGATACACTGGAAGAGGCCAAGCGGCTCTATGACTACGAAACCCAAGGCTAGAAAGTTCCGTATCCGCCGCGTGTCATCAGGCGACGCCGGTGCGGGAGCGGCCAGACAGGAAGCGCCCCCGCAGAGCGACGAACATGACCAAGCCGCAAACGCATTGGACCCCGGTTTAGCCCAAGCCACCCAGATGCAATCTGGCCCGACAGAGAGCCGTCCGGAGAGATCGGACACCGCCTCGGTTCCACCGCAGAGCGCCACGCCTTCGACAGATATCGATGACATTCGTCAGGAAGGACTAACAGGGCGCCAGTTGCGTATGGCGCGCCGTCTGGCTCAGCGACACGGTCTGGCGCCGGATTCCGATTTTGAAGCGGTGAGTCAACTGCGACAACGCGGGATAGACCCCTTTCAGCGCTCCAACATTGTCGAACTCATTTCCAAGAGTAACGGCAGAGCGGACGGTGAACAGGATCAGGTCTCGCCACGGATTCAACTGCCGCAGACGGTCCCGGCGGATCGCAACGACCTGCCCAGCGAGGATCTCAGCCCACCCGACCGCCGCGCGCGAGACATTCAGTCGATTCAGCGTGATATCGCAGCGCGCCGTCGTCGGAGAACGGCGTTCCTTCTGTCCCGCCTGATGGTGTTTGTGATGCTTCCGACGCTGATCGCAGGTTATTACTTCTATGCCGTCGCAACCCCTATGTACTCCACAAAATCGGAGTTCCTGATCCTGACGGCAGACGGCAATGTGGGTGGCGCGGCCTCCACCCTCTTGTCCGGCACGGCCTTTGCCACGGGCCAGGATTCAATCGCGACGCAATCCTATCTGCAATCGAAGGATGCCATGCTGCGTCTCGACGCGGATATGGGGTTCAAAGCGCATTTCGGCGACCCCTCGATTGATATGATCCAGCGCCTTGACGCGGATGCGAGCACCGAAGACGCCCATGCATTGTACAAGAAATACATCAAGCTGGGATACGACCCGACAGAAGGCGTGATCCGAATGGAAGTTTCGACCGCCGATCCGGAAACCAGCAGATTGTTCTCCGAACAATTGATCGAATATGCCGAAGAACGTGTCGATGCCCTCAGTCAGGAAAAACGCTTCGACGCTGTCAAAACTGCAGATAACAGCTTGCAAGAGGCCACGGAAGGCCGGCGTCTCGCACAGCGGCGTCTCGTTGAGTTGCAGGAAGGTACGATCCTTGACCCCGAAGGCGAGATCGCAAACATCCGGTCTTTGATCTCGAACGTTGAACTGCAGCTTCAGGAAAAGCTGTTGGCGCTGAATACGCAACTCGCAAATGCCCGGCCCAATGAGGCTCGCGTCGAAGCGCTGCGCAGTGAGTTGGACGTTCTTGAGGCGGAACTTGTCAAACAGAATGCAAGACTGACCCAGGCGGCATCGGGATCGGCGTCGCTCGCATCTCAGGCCGCCGAAATCCAGATGGCGCAGGCCGATCTGCTGACCGCCGATATGGTGTTGCAATCCGCGCTGGAGACCAAACGCCAATCCGAAGTCGAGGCGAACAAGCAAGTGCGGTATCTGACGGTCGCGGTAGAGCCTGTCGCGTCGGAAGATCCCTCATATCCGCGCGCTTTCGAGAACACGCTGCTGACTTTTCTTATCTTTTCAGGCATTTATCTTCTGATTTCGCTGACAGTGTCGGTTTTGCGCGAACAGGTCTCGTCCTAGGAATGAAGCGGGTATCGATTGCAGATCTGACCGTTGGTAATGACTGCCCGCTGACCATCATCGCGGGGCCCTGTCAGTTGGAATCGAGCGATCATGCGCAGATGATTGCGGGACAGATGGCGGAGACCTGCAAGTCTGCTGGGGCGGGATACATTTTCAAAGCCTCCTACGACAAGGCAAACCGGACCTCTCTTTCAGGCCAGCGCGGTCTTGGCATGGACCGCGGACTCGCCGTTCTGAAATCCGTAAAGGACGCACTTGGCGTACCTGTTCTGACGGATGTCCATCACCCTGAACACTGTGCGCCGGCCGCAGAAGCGGTGGATGTCCTGCAGATACCTGCGTTTCTTTCTAGGCAAACCGACCTTCTGCTTGCCGCCGGGAAGACGGGCGCTGCAGTGAACATAAAAAAGGGACAGTTTCTGGCCCCATGGGACATGCCCAATGCGATCCAAAAGGTCGAGAGCACAGGTAATCAGCGCATCCTGCTGACCGAACGCGGAACATCCTTCGGCTACAACACTCTGGTCGCGGATATGCGTTCGCTGCCCCAGATGGCGGCCACGGGCTATCCGGTGATAATGGATGCAACCCATTCCGTCCAACAACCGGGCGGTCAGGGCAGCAGCAGCGGGGGCCAGAGGGAATTCGCGCCCGTCATGGCGCGCGCCAGTGTGGCGCTGGGGATCGCGGCCGTCTTTATCGAAACCCATGAAGATCCGGACAGAGCGCCATCTGACGGGCCGAACATGATTCCATTGTCAGAAATGCCGGATTTGATAGAGACGTTAATGAAATTTGATACCCTGGCAAAAGCGAAGCCGCTCAGCATTTCATTGTAATGAAAGTCTAAACTGAATGAAGCCTTTTCCCGATGTTACGCCTAATACATGGGCGTTCCTGCGCGATCCAATGATCAAACCCACCGGGTTTCGCGAATACGATGCACGCTGGAAATATCCTGAAGAGATTAACCTTCCCGGGATCACGGCCCTTGGCCTTGGCCTTGGCACCCAGATGTATCGAAGGGGGATCGATCCGGTCATTGCAGTGGGAAACGACTATCGCGACTATTCTCTGGCCATCAAGAATGCCCTGATACTGGGTCTGATGCAGGCAGGGATCGAGGTGCGTGATATTGGCCCGGCCTTGTCGCCAATGGCCTATTTTGCTCAGTTTCATCTGGATGTTCCCGCGGTGGCGATGGTCACCGCCTCGCACAACCCCAATGGCTGGACGGGCGTGAAAATGGGGTTCGACCGGCCGCTGACGCACGGCCCGGACGAAATGGCAGAGTTGAGGGACATCGTGCTTTCGGGAACGGGCGAGCCGCGACCCGGCGGCGGCTATCAGTTCGTCGAAGGTGTCAAGGACGCCTATCTCGACGATTTGGTGGGTGACTTCAAAATGACCCGCAAACTGCGCGTCGTCTGTGCGACCGGGAACGGCACTGCCTCTGCCTTCGCACCGGACCTGTTTGAACGTCTGGGTGTGGAAGTGATCGCGTCCCACAATGAACTGGACTACACATTCCCGGCCTACAATCCGAACCCTGAAGCCATGGAAATGCTGCACGATATGGCGGACACGGTCAAAGCGACCGGTGCCGATTTCGCGCTTGGCTTTGACGGCGACGGGGACCGCTGCGGCGTGGTCGATAATGAGGGCGAGGAAATCTTTGCCGACAAGATGGGCGTGATCCTGGCCCGGGATCTTTCGAAGTTGTATCCAGGCGCGACATTTGTCGCAGATGTTAAATCGACTGGCCTGTTCGCCGCCGATCCGGAGCTCAGACGCCTGGGGGCCAAAGCCGATTATTGGAAGACCGGGCACAGTCACATGAAACGTCGTGTGAAGGAACTTGGCGCCTTGGCAGGGTTTGAGAAATCGGGGCATTACTTCCTCGCGGAGCCTGTCGGTAAAGGCTACGATTGTGGGATGAGGGTTGCCGTTGAGGTCTGCAAGTTGATGGATCGCAATCCGGAACTCTCCATGGCCGATCTGCGCAGGGCTCTGCCGGTGACCTATTCCACTCCGCCCATGTCGCCCTCAAGCGCAGACACCGAAAAGTACGACGATCTCGCGCGGCTGGTGGAACGTCTCGTGGCCAAACACAGCGCGGGCGAAACACTGGCCGGACGCAAGATTGCGGATGTGGTGACGGTGAACGGCGCGCGCGTCATTCTCGATAATGGGTCCTGGGGACTTGTGCGGGCCTCCTCTAACACACCCAATCTTGTCGTTGTCTGCGAGAGTGCCGAATCTGAGGATGAAATGCGCAAGATCTTTGCAGAAATCGATGCAGTGATCCGGACAGAACCTTCCGTCGGCGAATACGACCAGACCGTCTAGATCGATTTACGATATGGCGGAACGAAAGCGTGCCGTGCAACGTTGTACAAGAGTTAGCTGATGCGCGCTTGCCCTCTTGCGCAGGTGTCTCGGGCCAACGGCGAATGACGTTTGGTCAACGCTGACGAAACAGCCGAAACGCGGCAGAGGCACTCCACCCGGCCGCTATCGCAATCCCAAGCGACATAAGGCCGTAGATCAACGGCTTTTGCCGCGAAAGCTCAAACAGCCAGCGCTCCAGCCCGACCTTTTGCACGTCAATCGTGGTTTCATAAACCGACACCACAGCGCCGCCGCGGGTCAGGAAAATCCGCGTCGGATAATCGCCTTCTGTCAGGTTAGCCGGAAGAGCAATCGATGTGTTGAAAAGCGTCTGGTCGGTCAGTTCAACGGCCCCCTCCTGAAGCGAATAAGCCCCGCTGGCTTGCCGAATGCGGATCACTGCATCGGTGAAGGATTGCGCATCCTGAACCTGCCCTGCCGATCCCACAGATCGGATCGCCCGAGGAATGGACACTTTGTGGCGCAAATCCTCCGTGTTGGAGAGCACCTGAGACAAAGGGCGGGTTGTCGCAACGGCATAAAAGCTTGGCGCGGCATCGACCTCTACGGATTCTGTGTTTACCCAGATGCCAAACCGGCGTTCCTTGCGACGGACCACCACCGGCAGGCTGGGACCGGCCACTGCGACGACCACATCCAGAGGGTCTTCGGGGACGGGAGCATCCCGCTTCACCGCACCGAAAACCAGAATCTCCGAGCCATCGAAGTTCGTGGTGATCTCGACCTGGCTCATGCTCAAGCCAAGCACCACCTCTTCCGCCCGCACGGAACCGCAGGTGATGATGACAAGAATGCTGATCCAGAGCCCGCGCATCAATGACCACTCGCTGCCCCGAGGGAGTAAAGCTCCGAGGGCATAATCAAAAGATCAAGCGCGAGCTTCACACAAACCGCAAGGACCATGATGGCAAGCAGAATGCGCAATTGCTCCGCCTTGAGTTTTGTGCCGCTACTTGTGCCGACCTGTGCACCAAAGCCCCCACCGATCAGCAAAAGAACGGCCAGCGCCACGTCGACGGTGAAGTTGGTTGTCGCATGCAACAGCGTGGTAAAGCCGGTGACGAAGATGATCTGAAAGAGCGAGGTGCCAACCACGACCTTTGTGGGCATACCGAGAAGATAGATCATGGCCGGCACCATGATGAATCCGCCGCCCACACCCATGATCGCGGCCAGAATACCGACCGAAATCCCCACCAGAATGGGCGGGATGACAGAGATGTACAAACCGGAGGTGCGAAAGCGCATCTTGAACGGCAATCGGTGGACCCAGGTGTGCTTGCGCCGGGTTGGCGGCGTGCCTTTCTTGCTGCGGCGGATCGCGTTCAGGCTTTCGACAAACATCATGCCGCCGACGATGCCGAGAAAGATCACGTAGCACAGCCGCACCAGCAGATCGACCTGCCCGAGCGCCTTGAGATAATTGAATACGACGACACCCAGTGCCGCGCCAATCAGACCTCCCACAAGCAACACCGTGCCCATGCGCAGATCGACCGTATTTCGCCTCCGCTGCGCGAGAACTCCGGCAAAGGAAGAGGCCACATTCAGGTTTGCTTCCGTGGCAAC
>ERZ1740060.411-NODE-411-length-25880-cov-6.174598_pt1 | contig 25880 bp, 28 predicted proteins | sample MGYA00581743_ERZ1740060 | MGnify/ENA primary metagenome ERZ1740060 (study PRJEB43018, sample SAMN04849235) | marine metagenome | isolation source: floating plastic debris | place: Pacific Ocean | collected 2008-08-27 | study: EMG produced TPA metagenomics assembly...
CGTGCACAAGATGACGAGCAATGTACATAAGCGAGGTGCCATCATCCTGGGTGTGGACGAGGTGATCATCCCAGATTTTGTCATACATTGTGCGCGGCGTGGCGGCCATCATGCGTTCCTTGATCAGCGCTTGGAGAAAGAACCAGCGATTTGCCGCAAAATCCGGTCCCGGGTCAAGATGAACTGCATGTTCACATACCGTTCAGACCCGATCAGTCATGACCAATCGGTCACCTTGTGATCAGCGTCACTGTGCCCACACAAGACGCTGATACCGCTTCCAACCATGCGTCACAGCTTGGTCGCTTTTGCTGCCTTTGGTGGACAAGCGCTTTGGGCTGGGCGTAGCATTCCATCGGCCGCGCCGTTCTTGCATCACCTCCCAGATGCCGGTGCTGCCCAAAACAGGGGGAATTCCGTTCCATGGCTCGTCCATCCGCATCCAGCAAACTCGCCACGCGCCGCACACATCAGTTTCTTGCTAGTTCTGCCACAACAGTGCTTATGCTGGCACTGGCAAGCACGGCACACGCTCAAAACTCGCTGCTTGAACCAACCTTCGGCGTGGTTACGGAGGGACAGGGCTTCGGTTCGGTGTCGCAGACCATTCAAGCCGGCGGCGATATCGATGCCAACACGCTTGCAGCCGAGTGCTCTGGCTTCATCGCGGATGCCCCGGACCTGGTCCTTGACTACAGCGGCAATGCATCGGTCTTCATTGAAGCTGTTTCGGACGCCGACACCACCATGGTGGTCGAACATCCCGATGGTCTTATCGCCTGCAACGATGATTTCAACGGCCTCAACCCAGGCATGGAAACGCCGTTCGATGAACCAGGGCGCTATGCGATCTGGATCGGCACATATGAACCGATACAAAACAACACCTATCCCGACGCCGACATCGTTCTGACCGAGGCAACCGACATTGCGCCTCCCGTCATGCCATCGCAGGACTTCATGGCCAACACGGCACCCACATTTGGAGAAATCGAGGTTGAAAGCGGGTTCGGTGCCCAGGACTTCACACTGCAAGCTGGCGGGGAAATTGACGCCTTCGCCGTGAACGACATGTGCGCTGGCTTCGTTGCCGAAGCGCCCGACTATCAGGTCACGCTGACTGACCAAAGCGGCGCACCGCTTGATCTCTCAGTGCGCTCAGATGTCGACACCACGCTTGTGGTCGTCGGCCCCGATGGAACCGTTCATTGCAACGACGATGATGTCGACCTGAACCCTGGGCTCAGCGTCTTCAATCCCGTGGCCGGCACTTACGCGGTCTGGGTAGGCACTTTTGCGCCGATCCAAGACGATTTTTATCCCGATGCCACACTTTCTGTCTCGATCGCAGGGCAAAGTCGGCCTGCCGTGCCAGTCGACAGCGGATTTGACACAACCAGCGCCCCCACATTTGGCCAGGTTTCGCTCAGCGATCTGGCGGCCGGTCACACCCTTACCCTCCAGGCTGGCGGATCGATTGACGCTTTCACCGTCAACAATGACTGCAACGGTTTCGTCGCCGAAGTGCCAGATTTTGTGATCAGTTATGCTGGCGGACGCACACCGATGACCATTGCGGCCACCTCCGAAGCCGACACGACGCTCGTCGTCGTCGCACCAGATGGCGCGGTCTACTGCAACGACGATGCATCCGACCTTAATCCGGCGGTGACCATCAACCAGACACCGGCAGGCGCCTACGCCATCTTTGTTGGCACTTATGCGCCCATTGGAAACGACTTCTACCCGGATGCGACGCTGACCGTCTCGTCCAGTCAGGCGGGCGGTGGCAATCAGAGCGACCGAGCACGCATGGCGCCAACCTTCGGACGCGCAGACCTTGCTGCCGGCTTTGGCGGTCATCAGATCGAGCTTCAGGCAGGTGGCAACCTTGAGGCGTTTGACTTGGGTGCCAACTGTGCTGGTTTCATCGCTGAAGCACCAGATTATGTTGTCGGCTATGCTGGTGGCGATGCTCTTCGCATCGCAGCCACGTCCGACGAGGACACAACGCTGGCAGTCATGACGCCGACCGGCGAGGTGCTGTGCAACGACGATTTCAATGGCCTCAATCCCGGACTTGTCGTCGAGAATGCGGTCGCTGGCGATTATGCGGTTTGGGTTGGCACCTTCCTGACGATCGAGAACGACGTCTATCCGGCCACCCTATTGGATGTTGCCGAGATTTCGACCAACAAGACCCAACCCTCCGGCGCGATCACCTCGACGTCGTTGACCGCCGGCTTCACGCCCGACCCGTTCACCACGGTTCTGGCAGCCGGCGGCCATATAGATGCATCCTCGGTCGACCCGACTTGTTATGGCAACATCGCCGCCAATCCCGACTTCGTGCTTTCCTATACATCCGGCGACTGGCCGCTGCGCGTGTTTGTGACGTCGGACGCCGACACCACGCTGCTTGTGCGCATGCCGTCCGGCGAGGTGATGTGCAACGATGACTTTGATGGGCTCAACCCGTCGATTGCGCTACCCACCCCCTCCTCGGGTCAGTACGAGGTGTTCATCGGCACCTATGATCCCACTGCCGGCAATCCCGAGGTGACGCTGGCGGTCACTGAACTCCTGGATCAAAAGGACTTGCCACCGGGTGCAGTGACCGACGCCAGCGTGGTTGCAGGTCTTCAACGGCAGGACTTTGAGCTTCTGGCAGGCGGCAGCTTTGAGGCCTATTCGCTTCTCGATCCTGCCTGCGGTGGCTGGGTTGCCAACGCGCCCGACTTCCTGGCCTTCGTAGACGATGCCGGCGTTGACGTTGAGATGACCGTCCGCTCCGCCGAGGACACAACGCTTGCCATCCGCACCCCGTCCGGCGCGTTTATCTGCGATGATGATTCCGGTGGAGACCTGAACCCGATGGTTCTGTTGGCCGATGCCGAGCAAGGGCCCTACGAGGTTTGGCTGGGCACGTTCAGCGCTGCCGGGATGGCCCCGGCGACGTTCTCGGTGCGTGACGTGAATGCAGGTTCTGGAACGGCACCGAACGTTCCTGGCGGCGGCAAGAAGTAAGGTCGCCAACAAAAAGGTGGGGCAGAAGCGGCCCAAGGGCCGCTTCCTCGCGGGTGCTGAACGTATCGAGATCAGCAATCAGCGGGAGCAAGAAATCGTCAAACGCGGCCAATGACGCTGCGTTTAACAAATGCATCAGACCTCTAGGGCAAAACCCTAGCTGGCATGAAACAGTGAATGCTGATGAACTGTTGATGCCGAGCAACAGGCGCTAACTGCGCCACCAAGAAGTGACTGCGTACCCATCGTCCGAAGGAGACACGTCATGACGCAATTGACTCTGCGCCATTCCAAAAAACTAGCGGCGACACTCGCCGTGTCAGCGGCCATCGCTATGGCTGGCTGCCAGTCCATGAGCCGGCTGGATCAAAACACGCTGGCTGGCGGCGTTGTTGGCGGCGGCCTTGGCGCCCTGACCGCAGCAGCCTTTGGCGCGAGCGCCGGCTGGGTGGTTGTTGCAGGCGCTGCGGGCGCCGCCGTTGGCTCGCTCTATGCGCGCAACGCTACATCCAATCAGTGTGCCTACTCCAATGGCGATGGCACCTACTATGTAGCGCCCTGCCCGTAACGGCCGGCCGATAGAACAACAAAAAAGGCGGCTCAATTGAGCCGCCTTTTCTTTTTCTAGGCGTCAAGCAGAGTTCCTGCTCGCACCCTTTATGTTCAGTCTTGCTTGCTCTCTTCAGCTGCATCGTCTGCAGTTTCAGCAGCGGCAGCAGCGGCCTCAGCTTCTGCTGCCGCAGCTGCCTTGGCGGCATCCTTAGCAGCTTGAGCACTGGCTTTTTCAGCCGCAATCTCAGCGCGAACCTCTTCGTTCAGCGCGCGCGCGCGAACGTTGGTTGCCTCAGCGATACGCGCCGACTTACCGCGACGGTCACGCAAATAGTAGAGCTTGGCCCGGCGCACCTTACCGCGACGCACCACTTCAATGCTTTCCACCAGCGGTGAGTAGAGCGGGAACACACGTTCCACGCCTTCACCGTAGGAGATTTTGCGCACCGTGAAGCTTTCGTTCAGACCACCGCCTGAACGCGCGATGCAAACGCCTTCATAAGCCTGCACGCGGGTCCGGGTTCCTTCAGTCACGCGCACATTCACGCGGACCGTATCACCAGGTGAGAATGCCGGGATGGCGCGCTTGGCTTCCAACTCGGCAGCATGTTCTTTTTCCAGTTCAGCGATGAGCTTCATCGACTGCACTCCGTTCATCATCCTGAGGCATCGCAAGGGCCGTGCGCAAGAGCGCCAGAAAAGGCCACGGGATGCATGCGTGTTGTCTGTCAAGCCCGTCGGTGATGGCCCCAGTTTCCCGGCCTGGTTTCCCAGATTGGCCTACCCGTCAAAGACTGGCGGGTGCACAGGCTGTCGCTAAATCCAAAAGCCCAGCAGTTGTCCGCCAGGTGAGCGGTTCGCATACACGAGGCCGCATGCCTTGTCGAGAGGCTCACTCATAGGCATCAGCCTGAGGCAAACCATCGGTAATCCTGTAGTAATCACCCTTGTCGGCAACAAAGATGTGGCTCGCCAAAGACAACCCCGTCGGCTGGTCCAAACTGCCGATATTAAGGCTCATATCCTCGCTGCCATCGTCCCAGAAAAGAAACGACCCGCAGGCCCCGCAAAATCCGCGTTTGGCAAACTGCGATGATCGGTACCAGCGCAGCGTTTCCTGCCTCTCGAAGGTAAGATCGGTCTTGGCGACCAGCGCGGCGACCGGATAATGCCCACTTTGCCGACGGCACTGACCGCAATGGCACGCCGAAAGGTCGCTCATCGCACCATCGATATGGAAGCGGACACTGCCGCACAAACAGCCGCCAGACCATTGGCCTTTGTTGGGCTTGGGGTAAGCCACGCATCAGTCTCCCAAAAGGTCCGGGCGTCGTTCCCGGGTGAGAGCCTCGGCCTGTTCGCGCCGCCAGGCCTCGATCTTTTTATGATCACCGGACCTCAGAATATCGGGGATTGCTCGTCCTTCCCATTCGACAGGACGCGTATAATGCGGATGTTCCAAGAGACCCGTCTCAAAACTCTCTTGCGTCCCTGAGGTGTCATTGCCCATGACACCTGGCAACAGGCGGATGACGGCATCCAGCAACACCTGCGCCGCAACTTCCCCCCCCGAGAGCACATAGTCTCCGATCGAGACTTCCTGCAGACCCCGTGCCTCGATCGCCCGCTCGTCCACGCCTTCGAAGCGGCCACAGACAATCACCGCGCCCGGGCCGCCAGCTAAATCCCGCACCATCGGCTGGGTCAGCGGCAGCCCACGGGGAGACATCAAAAGCTTGGGGCGGCCGTCACTGTCGGGCAAATGCGCGTCGAGGGAACGGGCCAGAACATCGGCCCGCAGCACCATGCCAGCGCCGCCGCCGGCCGGCGTATCATCGACCGAGCGATGCTTGTCAGTCGCAGCATCGCGGATGTTGTGAACATCAAGCGACCACACACCGTCGGCAAGTGCTTTGCCGGCCAGCGCCATCCCAAGCGTTCCAGGAAACATGTCCGGGTACAGCGTGAAGATGTCAGCCTTAAACGCCATCGGCCTCGTCCGGCTTCTGCCCGGGCGGATCGAGCAACCCCTCAGGCGCATCGACAATCAGATACCCATCTTGCACCTTCACCTCCGGCACGATGGCTTTGGTGAAGGGAATGAGCACCGATGGTCCGCCGCGATCAGGCTTCACGTCCAGCAGATCATCAGCGCCGTAATTGGCAACCTGAAGAACGGCGCCGAAGCGATCGCCGCCCATCAAACGCACTTCTAAGCCGATAAGGTCGGCATGGTAGAAATCATCCTCATCATCAGGCGGAGTCAGAGCAGAACGGGGCAAACCAAGCTCCACACCATTGAGATCTGCTGCCTGATCCCGGTCGGTGACGCCCTCAAAGGTTGCGATCACCATATCGGGGGTTTTGCCGGGCCGAAGGGTCGCCAGTATCATCGCGCCCTTGCCATCAACCCGTTCAAGCGGCCCGTGGGCCGTCAGGCTGGCCGGATCGTCGCCGAACAATTTCAGCCGCACCGCACCGCGCACGCCATTTGGCGCGCCGATGCGGGCAAGCGTCACGAAAGGGTCGGATGGTCCACCGGCCATGGCAGAACGAAAGCCTATTCGGCCTTCTCTTCCTCGGCAGCCTCTTCAGCCGGGGCCTCCTCGGCAGGAGCCTCTTCTGCCGGAGCTTCTTCGGCCGGCGCTTCTTCGGCTGGTGCGGCTGCTGCTTCAGCTTCAGCCTCGGCGAGAGCTGTGGCTTTGTCGGCCTTTTCCTGGGCGCGCTCTTTGGCTTTCTCGCCAGGCTCGGCCTTGTTGGGGTTGTTGCGTGCCGGACGCTTGGCAAGGCCAGCTTCGTCCAGGAAGCGCAGAACACGGTCGGTCGGCTGGGCGCCAACGGAGAGCCAGTGCTCGATGCGTTCAGTCTTCAGCTGCACGCGGTTGTCATTGTCCTTCGGCAGCAGAGGATTGTAGCTGCCAAGCTTTTCGATGTAGCGGCCGTCACGCGGTGCACGCGCATCAGCGGCAACGATGGAGTAGTAAGGGCGCTTTTTCGACCCGCCACGGGCGAGACGCAGTTTGATAGCCATGGGTGAAGTCCTTTTCGTTCAGCTATTCAAAAATTCAGAAGGAGGAAGGTGCCGGAAAATCCGGGCCGTGAAATCGGTCACGTCGGCGGTGCTTTCATAGGAAGCACCAAGCTTTCCGGCGACACGTTCAGACGCGATGTTGTCATCATCGATGAGGCTGATGGCTGTTTCCCAGCCAAGCTCCTCATAAGCAAAGCGCAGGGCGCGCCGCGCCGCTTCGGTCGCGTAGCCTTGGCCGTGATGACGCTTGATGAATGTCCAGCCGATCTCTGGCTCGGGCCATCCGTCAGGATACATCGGGCCGCAATAGCCAACCGGTTCGCCGCTCGCGCGCAGCGTGACGACAAACAGACCAAACCCGCGCAAGTGCCAGTGACCGATGGAGCGCGATAGGCGTCGCCAGGCTTCATGGGGTGGCTGAACGCCGCCAATGAAACGCGTGGTTTCCTCGTCGCTAAAGATCTCACCCAGCCAGATGTGATCGTCATCATGCCAGCCGCGCAGCACAAGCCGCTCCGTCTCAAGCGTTGGGATGGTGAAGCTGTAGACGGTGCTCAATGAACCATCTCCTCGCGCCCGGCGATCTGGTGGCGATAGAAGAAGGACGGCCGACCATCGAACACAAAGTCTTCGCCGCGCAGCGCGCCGAGTTTTTCAGCCACTCGCTGGGAAGCCTTGTTGTCGGGATGCGTCATGGAGAAGGGTGCAGGCTGATCTTCGATCTGTGTCCACCAGACAAGTGCTGCGCCAGCCGCCTCGGCTGCATAGCCCTGCCCGGCAAAAGCAGGAAAGATGCTCCAGCAAAGCTCAGGCTCTTCCAAACGAGCCGGATGCCAAAGCCCGGCCCATCCGGCGAGCAGGCCGGTCTCCAGTTCTTCAACGGCAAAGGTGCCATAGCCGCGCAGCATCCATTGCCCGGCAAGCGCTTCAAAGTTCGACCAAGCGACATCGCGTGAGACCGCGCCGCCGCGAAACTTGTTTGCTTCATCGTCGGCCACAAAGGCTGCATAGGGCTCGAAATCATCAAGCGACCAAATGCGCAGCAAGAGCCGATCTGTCTCCAGGCTGGGGAAGGCGTCCGTCATTTGCGCTTCTTCTTATTACCGCCGCGCAACTGACAGCCCAATCCGGGAAGCCCGGGCATCCCCGGAAGAGCGCCCGGGCCACCAAGAACCGGCAATCCGCCGGGGGCACCCAGACCGGGCAATCCACCTGGAAGGCCGGCACCACCTTGCTGCGCCATTTTCGCCAATGCGACGGCATCAAGGTTGGGCGCACCACCACCTTCAGCAGCCTGCGCCGCAGCGATCTCCTCCGGTGAGGGCATCCCTCCACCGAACAGACCGCCCAACATGCCGCCCTTCTTCTTGCCCATGGCCTTCATCATGTCGGCCATCTGGCGATGCATTTTCAGAAGCTTGTTGACGTCCGCCACCTGCATGCCGGACCCGGCGGCAATGCGCTTTTTGCGGCTCGCCTTGAGAAGGTCCGGCTTGGAGCGCTCCTTGGGCGTCATGGACTGAATGATCGCGATCTGACGGGTGATCGCCTTGTCATCGATGCCAGCCTGGTCAATCTGCTTCTTCATCTTGCCGACGCCGGGCATCATGCCCATCAAGCCGCCCATCCCACCAAGCTTCTGCATCTGCTGCATCTGCTCTTTGAGATCGTTGAGATCGAACGCGCCCTTTTGCAGCCGCTTGGCCATCTTAGCGGCTTTGTCGGCATCAATATCCGCAGCGGCCTTCTCGACCAGCGAGACGATATCGCCCTGTCCCAGGATGCGCCCGGCAATGCGCTGCGGATGGAATTCTTCCAGCGCGTCGGTCTTTTCGCCTGTACCGATCAACTTGATCGGCTTGCCAGTCACCGCGCGCATGGCCAGCGCCGCACCACCGCGCCCATCACCGTCCACACGGGTGAGCACAATACCTGTCACACCGAGGCGCTGATCAAAGGCCCGAGCGGTGTTCACAGCATCCTGACCCGTCAGCGCATCGACGACCAAAAGCACCTCATGCGGCTTGGCAACAGCTTCAATTTCAGCCGTCTCAGCCATCAAGGCTTCGTCGACGGTTGTCCGACCAGCGGTATCCAGAAGCACGACATCATGGCCGCCGAGCCTTGCGGCTTCCATTGCGCACTTGGCGATCTGAACGGCGCTTTGGCCTTCCACGATGGGAAGCGTCGGCACCTCAAGCTGTTCACCGAGTACGCGCAGCTGCTCCATGGCAGCCGGGCGTCGCGTGTCGAGTGAGGCCATCAAGACCTTCTTCTTCTCGCGCTCGACCAAACGCTTGGCGATCTTGGCAGTGGTTGTCGTCTTACCGGAGCCTTGCAGGCCCACCATCAGGATCGGCACCGGTGGAACGGCGGCCAGATCGATGGTCTGGGCGTCGGAACCCAGCACCGCGACCAGCTCATCGTGCACGATCTTGATGACCTGCTGGCCGGGCGAAACGCTTTTCAGAACTTCGGACCCGATAGCGCGCTCGCGAACCTGCTCCACAAACGCCCGAACAACTTCAAGCGCCACATCGGCTTCCAGAAGCGCCCGGCGCACTTCGCGCAGCGCTTCGGACACATCTTTCTCGCTGAGCGCACCACGTTTGGTGAGCCCATCGAAAATGCCGGAAAGGCGATCAGAAAGTGTGTCGAACATCAGTCAGGTTCCAATCAGTCTTGCTGGTGCGCGCGGAATGCTCATGGCCCAACGGAAAACGCACCCGCGGGCGCATCGCGCTGGCGGGTGGTCACCTCCGGGATCACTTGAGAGATAAGTGTCCCGGTCGGCTCATGCAAAATAACTGCATCAGCAAAGATGGCGTTCGCTAAGGCCTCGACGCCGCGAAGTCAAGCAAAGCCGCCACCAAGCAGGCTTAACAACAACTTTCGCGGGAAATTAACATCATCACAACTTATGGGAAATTATACCTACCTGCCCATGCAGCAATTCCAATGATCGTTCAACAGAATTTGCAGGACAGGAGCCTCGCATGCGCATTGGCCAGAAGCTTTGGGTCGCGTTCGGTGCAGGAACCGCAATCATTTTTCCAGAAGCAGCTGCAGCTGCCGAAACGGTGACAACCAACATTCTTGAAGCCGCCATGGACTCCATGCGGCAGGCGCAACACTCCCAGGCGGAGTTCACCTGGCTACTAACCTGTGCTGGTCTCGTTTTGATGATGCAGATCGGCTTCTTGATGCTTGAAGCGGGGTCTTCGCGGGCCAAAAACTCCATCAACGTCGCTCAGAAGAACCTGTGCGACTTTCTGATTTCGGTGTCAGCCTTCGCCGTCTTCGGTTTCTCGTTCATGTTCGGCGCAAGCCAGCTCGGCATAATTGGCTGGGACAAGCAGCATCTCATCTCTGGCTTCCAGGATGAGTGGACCTACGCCTTCTTCACCTTCCAGGCGATGTTCGTGGGTACGGCCACAACCATCGTTTCCGGTGCCATTTCCGAACGCATGAAAATGAAGGCCTACGCCTTTATCGCGCTGATGATCGGCGTGATCATCTATCCGGTCTACGGCCACTGGGCCTGGGGTAATCTTTTGGTCCCAACCAACAACGCTTGGCTCGCCGATCTGGGCTTTATCGATTTTGCCGGCTCCATGGTCGTGCACGCCACCGGCGCCTGGGTTGCCTTGGTGGCCGTCTGGATGATCGGCCCACGGCGGGACAAGTACGACGCTGATGGCAATCCGCGCACGATCCATGGTCATTCCATGGTGCTGGCAACGTCCGGCGCCATCATCCTGTTTGTCGGCTGGATCGGCTTCAATGGCGGCTCGACACCAGCGGCCAGCGAAGCGCTGGGCCATGTCATCATCAACACCATCCTCGCCGGCACCTTCGGTGGGGCTGGCGCGATGCTTATCGGCAAGATGCGCGATGGGAACTTCCAGCCACATCGATCGATGAACGGCCTTTTGGCCGGCCTGGTGGCTGCAACAGCCGGGGCAGACGCCATGGCACCTCTTGGGGCAAGCCTGGTCGGCGTAACCGCCGGTATCATGGTCGTGTTTGCCCTTGATTTCATCGAACGCCGGCTCAAACTGGACGACGTTGTGGGTGCCATAGCCGTACACGGTGTGGCTGGCGTCTATGGCACGTTGGCGGTTGCGCTCCTTGCGCTCGACACCAAGCTCATGGCCGACACCCGCCTTGAGCAACTTGGCGTGCAGGCTATTGGTGTTGGCGTCCACTTTGTGTGGGTTATTTCCATCGCCGTTCCATGCCTTTGGTTGATTGATCGTTTCATTGGGCTGCGCGTAACGGACGCAGAAGAAGAAGCGGGCCTCAATGTCGCCGAGCATGGCGCATCGCTTGGTACGCATGCGCTTCAAGAGAAGCTGAAAGCCATTGCCGAGGGCCGTGCCGATCTCGCCACCCGTCTGGACGAGACGACCGGTGACGATGCGGCCGACCTTGCCATGGTCCTCAACCCGTTCCTCGCCAAGGTTCAGGGGTTGATGGGCGAAGTCTCAGGAACATCGGGCCATCTGGCAGCAGAACTCTCCAGCGTTGCCGGGTCGGTCAGCGCCTCGGCGCTGACCAGTGATGCGCGCACCGAAGACGTGGAGACCGCCGCCCAAACGGTTGCCTCAAGCACGCAAACCGCGTCGACCGATATCCGAGACCTTCGCCAAAAAAGCACCGAGCTGGCAAGCTCAGCCGGCGCAGTATCCAGCGACATCCGGCAGATTGCGGCGTTCGTTGAGAATCTCGACAAGGCCGTGTCGGCTGTTGCCCAGAACGCCGGCTGCGCACGCGGCATCTCCGATCAGGCAGTTAACCTCTCACAAACCGCAAGCGACACCGTCTCTCAGCTGTCAGCCGCCGCCGACGAAATCGAGGAGGTCGTTGACCTTATTATCGGCATTCAGAGCCAAACCAATCTGCTCGCGCTCAACGCCACCATCGAGGCGGCACGGGCCGGCGAACATGGCAAGGGCTTCTCGGTTGTCGCCCACGAGATAAAGGCACTGTCCGATCGCACTGCTGGTGCCACAGAGGATATTCGCAACGCCATTTTGAAGGTTCGCGATACCTCCATCGGCTCGCGGGACATGATCACCGAGGTCGGTTCCATCCTGCAGTCAGTTGCCGATGCTGTGGCCACTATCCAATCCACCGCTGAAGAGGAACATGGCAATGTGAGCACGATTGTGCGCGGCGTGGAGGATGCTGCCGTTCAGGTCTCTGATCTGTCAGAAGGGGTGATGTCGATGGAAGGCCAAACCAAAACGGTCGAACAGACAATCAACCACGCAGCTGCCCACGCCCAAGCCTCGCAAAAGGCCGCCGAGGACTTGCGCAACGAGGCCGACCAAGGCCTAGAGGCCGGCCGAAAGGCAGCCGAAGCCTCCCACGAGATGGAGGCCATCGCCGTCGGCATGACCTTCCGCGCGGGAGGGTCGTTGAAATAAAAATCATGGGCATGTCGATTGGCGGCACGCTCATTCGTCATGGGAGTGAAAGCACGGGACATCCGCCCTCCAGGCGCACCCGGCTTTCATCGACGAAATGGCCACATGGCCACCTTAAACCTGAGGAAATCCCATGACGTTGACGACCATCGCAGCCATCGGCGGCCTCGCCGTCCTCGCCCTTGCGGCCGCACCCTTTGCCCTACCGGACAGTAAAACAGTTGAGCGCAGCGCGATAATCGAGGCCGCGCCCGAAACCCTGTTCCCGTTCCTGGCGTCGAGCGAAGGGTTCCAGACCTTCAATCCTTACAAAGACACAGACCCAGAGCTCTCCATCACCTTCTCCGGTCCGCGGACCGGCGTGGGCGCCGCCTTCGCTTTTGAAGGCAAAGAAGGCTGCGGCACCCAGACGATCACCGCGCTAGAGGAAAATCACTCGGTGACCATGCAGATCGATCTTGGCGCGATGGGCCAGCCGGTGCAGACGTTTACCCTGGAGCCGCAGGCCGACGGCACCCGCGTTGTGTGGTCGGTTGAAAGTCAGTTCGGCATGAATCCCATTGGCCGGGTTTTCGGCCTGTTTCTCGAAGGTATGCTGGGCCCGGTTTACGAGCGCGGCCTCGACAACCTGGCCAATGTCGCCGCCGACAACGCCTGATGTTCTGATCCGACTGAAAGACAACCCCATGCGTTACACACTTTTTCTCTACAACGACGAGTCCGCGTTCCAGCACGTTTCTGAAGAGGACATGCAGCAGCAATATCAGCTGTTTGGCCAGTATATTGCAGCGCTCAAACAGGCCGGGATCTTTGTCGATACCGACTGGCTACAACCATCGCCCAGCGCAACGGTCCTGACCCTCAAAGACGGCAGCAAGCGGGTTCAGGACGGACCCTATGCCGATACCAAGGAGCAGTTGGGCGGGTACTTTGTGATTGATGTGCCGGACCTTGATGTCGCCCTAGCCTGGGCAGAGAAGTGCCCTTCGGTTCATTACGGCCTGATTGAGGTCAGGCCGAGCGCCATGCCAGACGACCGCAACGGCGCTTGATAGCATCGTTCAAGCCAGGGCAGGGTCCGGCACCGACCGGATCCCGCCTGGCGGCCCGACGCCAACAGGCTCCTTCGCATGGCAAGTAAGCCACAAACGGCATCGCACATCGAGAGGGTCGCCCGCACGGCCTATGGCCGGCTTGTTGCCATCCTGGCGCGCGAAACCGGCGACATTGCCACCGCCGAAGATGTTCTGGCCGATGCCTTTTCTAAAGCGATGACAAGTTGGGCCGAACAAGGCCCACCCAAAAACCCGGAAGGCTGGCTTCTTACCGTCGCGCGCAACCGCAACCGCGATCGTTTGCGATCCAGCCACCATCGAACAGCGATGGCCGGCGACACGTTAGATGAGATGGAGCGCCGCGCAGACGCGGCCATTGCAACAACCATGGCCCTGCTCGATACACACGATTTTCCCGATGAACGCCTCCGCCTGATGTTTGTGTGCGCCCATCCGGCCATTGATGAGCGCATGCATACGGCCTTAATGCTGCAAACGGTGCTTGGCCTTGACGCCAAAACCATCGCCACTGCGTTTGCCGTTCCCTCTGCCACCATGGCGCAGCGCCTGGTGCGCACCAAGTCCAAAATCAAGCAGGCCTGCATCCCCTTCACACTGCCCGATGGCAACATCTTCGAGGATCGGATCGATAGCGTTCTTGAGGCGATCTACGGTGCCTTTGCCGCGGACTGGCAGAGAGAGGTGCAGGATCCAGATCAAGCCCCGGAACAAGGCCATCCAGACCTGGCTGAGGAGGCTCTTTTTCTCATCGACTTGCTGGTGAGCCTGGTGCCTGACCACGCCGAAACACGCGGGCTGGCAGCTCTTTTGTGGTTCAGCCACAGCCGCGCGCATGCCCGAACCGATGCGGACGGCTGCCTGGTGCCGCTTGAAGACCAACCAACTCGTGAGTGGGATCATCTGGCAATCGAAAGGGCGCGGGCGCACCTGCAAAAGGCGAGCACGCTCAGCAGGCTTGGTCGCTACCAGTTGGAGGCCGCCATTCAATCCGTTCATGCCGAATGGGCGGAGTCCGGCGAAATCAACTGGACTGCCATCGTTCAGCGCTATGAAGGCCTGATGCATATCGCCCCGACCTTGGGTGCGGCCGTCGCCCGTGCAGCGGCGGTCGGCCACGCCTATGGCACCACGGCTGGTCTCAACGCCCTGGCGCAAGTGGATGAACGCGACCTCAAGGCCTTTCAGCCCGCCTGGGCCGTCCGGGCTCATCTTTTGGCGCAGTCTGGGCAGACCCAGAGTGCCTGTGTCGCCTACCGCAGAGCCCTGGACCTGACGACCCATCTGGCACAAAGGCGGTTCTTGGAAAGGCGGTTGCACGAACTGCTTGCCTTGTCAGCCAAATCCACGTGAATGACCTTCCCAAGAGCCAAATTCGTAATTCTACGAATGTGGAGTATGGTTAATCCATCATGATTCGGTAATGAATCCCGCGAGGCAGTCGCATGACACCTGCACAGGAACGCAAAGGCTTTCGCGTCATCATCGTCGATGATGATGATCTTGACCGCTACATCATCGCACGCAGCTTCCTGTCTCTGGCCGACCCGGTCGAACTGATAGAGGTTGCCGACGCGACAACGGCCGCCGACGCCATTCGCATCAATCAACCAGACATCACACTCCTTGATATGCAGATGCCAGGTGCCACTGGCTTTGATGTTCTGGACGCCTTGGTCGGTGGTAGCGCGACCACAGACCCGCGGCCACCCGTTCTCATGCTTTCAAGCTCCACCCGCGATGTCGATCGCCAAACAGCCCTTGAGAAGGGTGCGGTGGCCTACCATGTCAAACCGGCCACATTGGACGGATTTAAGGAACTTGCCGAACACATACGGTCGACCTACCTAATGTAGTGAATGCTGATATCTCGACGGTTTTGGCCAAGTGCGTAGACCCAAAACCGTGCCTACCTGCGTCATGCCACCTGTTGTCTGCGCGTTTTCCCCCTCATTGCAGATGATCGCTGCCATGCACGCCAACGCCAACAGGTGACGCATGGCCTCGCCAATACGTATTTTGTATCTGGATGATTCTGACATCGACCATCGCCTGATGGCCGCCTATCTGGAATCCGACCCGCGACGATCCTACGATGTCACGCCCTGCCGGACCTTGGAGGAGGCCCTGGGCGCCATGCAGTGCGGAGGCTATGACGCGCTGATTATCGACAATCGCATGCCACCCTACACCAGCTACCACGAGCCCTACCGCAAGCTGAAAAGTTCAACCGGCTACCATGGCCCCACCCTGGTTGTCACAGCGGATGTAACAGCGCGCGAGCTCGATCAGGATTTCCGGCAGGACCATGAAATCGTGTTGGACAAGGCCAACCTTCTCTCCGCCATCCGCGCCGGGATGCTGGCAACATTGGGCAACGAAACGGCCATCTGCCGGCCGCACTGACCTAAGGGGACGGCACCAGCGCGAACAGGTCGCTTAAACCGGCTCCACCACAGCGGGCGCAAACTGGCCGGAAATGGCAAAAGCGACGGTCGCACCTCCCAGCACGCCTGGTTCCATCCAGATCGCTCCGCCACGTGCCTCAACGATGCGCTGTGCTGCCGCCAGGCCAAAACCTGACGTGGGCCGCGCCCGAAAACGAGCACGTTCAGCATCGAAAACTTCCGCACTGTCTTCAAAGCCGGGCCCGTCATCGCTGATGCGAAAAACGAGTTGGTTCGCCGCTGTATCGCCCGACCCTGCATCACTATCCACGCTGACAAGACATCGTGACTTGCCGTGCTTGACGGCATTCTCCACCAGATTGCGCACCACGATCTGGAGAACGACACGTTCCGCCATCACCACCTCATGCGGGTAATCGAGCTGGAAGGCACGCTGCTGGTCAACAAGGCTCGCAATATCGCCAAACAGGAGCTCTAGATCGACCGCTTCAAGCGCCGACGTCTCCTTTAGGGCTATGGCACGCGAATAGCTCAAAATGCTGTCGACATGCCCAAGGGCTTTGTCGGCGATATCGGTGATGGTGCCAAGCAGTTCCTGGTGCAGATCGGTAAGCACATGTTCGCCTGCGCTGTTGAGCTCCGCCTCGTTGGACACGAGGTCGGCGATCATCTTCATCTTGCGCAAGGGCCCGCGCACATCATGCGCGACCATCGACGTATAGGTGTTCAGTTCCTCATTTTCCGCCCGCAGATCGGCCATCTCTCGAGCGAGCTTGATGTCGCGCAGTTTGCGATCGCTGATATCGATGGCGGTGCCCAACAGACCGATAACGCCATGGCCGTCCAGGAAGACCGGAGTCAGCGTTGTCTGCCACCAGATCTCGCCCTTCGGCAGATGGAGGACCTCTTCATAGGTCAGGCGCTCTTGTGAGCGCACGCATCTTAGAAACTTTGCCGAGAGATTGGCGGCCAGGCGCGGCGGCAAGCACTCATCGGGACGCTTGCCCGCAATGGCTGCGCTCGACATGCCCGTGACGCGTTCATGATAGTGATTGAGCTTGCGGAAGCGTAGTTCCTCATCGGCCGAAACTGAGACGACAAAGATCGGCACATCGATCTTGTCGGATAAGGTAATCAGCGCGTTGAGATGATTTTCCGGCATTGTGACGCCTATCCGTAAAGCGGAGAACGCACACTACCCGATTCGCCTGCTTCTAGGCCGTTGGCCTCCAGCAGCGCTTGGAAATTAGACAGAGCGCCGCAGCCTCAAGGGGTTTAAACCCAAGAAACTGCGGCAGAAGGTTAATCTTCGAGAACCTGCAGTTGGGCGGCCGCCATGCGACCATTGCGACCTTCTTCCAACTCATAGGAAATCTTCTGATTATCCTTGAGTGTCTGCAGGCCAGCGCGCTCAACCGCTGAAATGTGAACAAAAACGTCCTTGCCGCCTTCGTCCGGAACGATAAAACCGAAGCCTTTCGTGGCATCAAACCACTTGACCGTACCTGTTGCCATGAAACGTCTCCTGCCGTGGCATAATTCAACAGCCTCGCGTGCGAGAGGCCGTATGTCAGAAACCGGCGATCTTTTGCGTTCCAACTGCCTTGGGCAGGTCTGGGTCTTCAAAAAAAATGCCGCCGCACGCCCTGTAAAGTTAAACGAATGTGCCAAAATGGCAAGATATGCACTGCACAATGACTGACCAAAATCGGCAACAAACCCGGTAATTGCTGGCACAATCGCACTGAAAACAATGTATCTGTCTTGAGATGATCGTAAGGAGCGACAGCGCCATCGACCACCATGCGAACACTTTGATCGGCCGGACGGCACGCGTAATGAACGGCGCCGGGAACAAGATCACGGTCCTGGACCTGACCGACAGCGAGCACGTTGTTTCGGGCGATGAGGCACGCGCAATTGCCAGCCAGCCGGCAACGACGTTCGATCAGCTGATGGTGTTACATGCGCCGGTCACGCCAGGAACGTCGGCGCTCATCCGCATCTACAACACCGATGGCTCTCTCGCCGAGGCCTGCGGCAACGGCACGCGCTGCGTGGCCTGGCACCTCGATGAAACAACCGGCGAACAGGCAAACCGGCTCGTGCAAACAGCCGCCGGCCTTTTGTCGATTACCAAGCCGGGCGAGCCGCTAACCTACACAGTCGACATGGGCGTGCCGAAGTTTGGTTGGCAGGACGTGCCGCTTTCAGAACCTTTTCAGGACACGCGCTTCATCGAACTGCATGTGGGCCCAGCGGGCGACCCGATCCTGTCGTCGCCGGCCGGTATGTCTATGGGCAATCCTCACGCCGTCTTCTGGGTTGACGATGTGGCCACGATTGCTCTCGATAAGCTCGGGCCCATGCTTGAAAACCATCCGCTGTTTCCCGAGCGCGCCAACATCTCCATCGTGCAGGTAGTCGACAATGAAACGGTCGTCATGCGCACCTGGGAACGAGGAGCAGGGCTTACACTCGCCTGCGGGTCGGCCGCCTGCGCCGCCGCCGTGTCAGCCGCCCGCCTCCGGCGCACCGGACGCAAGGTCGACGTCCACCAACCAGGTGGAACGCTGCAGATCGAATGGACTGAGAACGATCACGTTCTCATGACGGGCCCGGTTGAGCATGAACGGGACGTCGTGCTGACCGAAGATCTTTTTGCGAGTCTGGCCGCGTGAGCGTTGACGTTCTGACCCTTGGCTGCCGGTTGAACACGGTTGAGTCCGAAGCCATGCGCCAGTCAGCTGAAAACGCCGGCCATCGCAACACGATCATCGTCAACACATGCGCCGTGACCGGCGAAGCCGTACGCCAGGCACGGCAGACAATACGTAAGGCAAAGCGCAACAATCCTACCGCCCGCGTTGTCGTCACCGGCTGCGCGGCTCAGATCGAGCCCGAGACATTCGCGGCGATGGACGAGGTCGATCTGGTGCTTGGCAACGAGGCCAAGACAGCACCGGCAACCTGGGCTGACTTGTCGTTCGCAGCAGCCGACAAGCTGCACGTCACCGACATCATGCGGGTGAAGGAAACAGCGCCGGCGTTCGTCAACGGTTATGCCGAGCGCACACGCGCCTTCGTGGAAGTGCAAAATGGCTGCGATCACCGCTGCACCTTCTGCATCATCCCCTTTGGCCGCGGAAACGCCCGCTCGGTCCCGATGGGCCTTGCCGTCGATCAGATCAAGCAGCTAGCAGATCAGGGGTACAGGGAAGTCGTGCTGACCGGCGTCGATCTCACCAGCTATGGCCCGGATCTTCCAGGCTCGCCGAAGCTCGGCGATCTTGTGCAGCAAATCCTGAAGCACGTCCCGGCGCTCGACCGGCTGCGCCTTTCCTCCATCGATAGCATTGAGGCCGACCCGGCGCTTGTGGAGGCCATCTCTTCGGAACAACGGCTGATGCCCCATTTGCACCTGTCGTTACAGGCCGGTGACGACATGATCTTGAAGCGCATGAAACGTCGCCACCTGCGCGATGATGCCATCCGTTTTTGCCAAGGTATGCGCAGCGCACGGCCCGACCTCATCTTTGGCGCCGACATCATTGCAGGCTTCCCTACCGAAACAGAGACCATGTTTGAAAACTCGCTGAACCTGGTGGATGAGTGCGGCCTAACCTTCCTGCATGTTTTCCCGTTCTCTCCCCGCCAGGGAACGCCCGCCGCGCGGATGCCCCAGCTGGATCGCCCGACGATCAAGGCGCGCGCGGACCGCTTGCGGGAAAAAGGCCGTGACGCTCTCGCTCGTCATCTGGCAAGCCAAGCCGACACCACCCAGCCTGTTCTCATTGAACGGGTCGCCGATGGCCTCGCGCGTGGGCGCATCCCCGCCTACACGGAGGTGGCGATCCCGGCGTTAGGCAATGGGCCGGAGGTGGGCAGCATCATACCTGTCACGATCACCGGCCATGAGGGGCAACGCCTTACCGGTGTTTTCGCTGAAGAAGCGCGGAACGCAGCATGAGCGACCTATCCTTCATCCCCATCACGCCAGAAAAGCGTGCAGAAACGCCTTCATCGGAGCCTGAGAAAAAGGGCTGGTTCAGCCGCCTGCGCGACGGGCTGAAGCGATCCTCAACCTCGCTCACCCAAGGTGTTGTCGACCTCGTCACCAAGCGCAAACTCGATGGCGAAGCGCTGGAAGATCTGGAAGACATTCTCATCCAGGCCGATCTTGGCGTGGACACCGCCATGGCGATCACCTCACGGCTGGAAGATGAGCGCTTCGGCAAAGAAGTCTCCGAAGACGAGATCAAAACCGTACTCGCTGAGGAAGTCGCCAAGGTGCTGGAGCCGGTCGCCGACCCGCTCAAGGTGGCCCCGGCCCGCAAGCCGCACGTGATCCTGACGGTCGGTGTCAACGGCGCCGGCAAGACCACGACCATTGGCAAGCTTGCTTCCAAGATCGCGGCCCTTGGCATGAAGCCGATGCTGGCTGCCGGAGACACCTTTCGCGCCGCTGCCATTGACCAGCTCAAGGTTTGGGGCGAGCGCACCGGCGCGCCGGTGATCACCCGCCCACAAGGATCAGATGCAGCTGGCCTCGCCTTTGATGCGCTGACCCAAGCCAAAGCCGATGGCACGGACGTCCTCCTCATCGACACCGCAGGCCGTCTGCAAAACAAGAATGAACTGATGGCCGAGCTGGAAAAAATCGTTCGGGTTATCAAGAAGATCGATCCCGAAGCGCCACACGACGTGCTGTTGACGCTGGACGCCACGACCGGTCAGAACGCCCTCCAGCAGGTGGAAGTCTTCGGCAAAACAGCCGGCGTCACAGGACTTGTCATGACCAAGCTCGACGGCACGGCGAAGGGCGGTATTCTTGTCGCCATCGCCAGTAAGCACCAGATACCGGTGCACCTGATCGGTGTCGGCGAGGCTGTCGACGATCTGGAAGCCTTTGACCCAAAGAACTTTGCTCGCGCCATCGCCGGGCTCGACGACACGCAACAAACGGAACCCGCATGACGGACGAAACCACCCAAGCTGGCAGCGCGCCAACGCCAAAAGCTGAGTCCAAAAGCCAAACCAACCCGTTGGTGAAGCTGGCGCTCGAACTCGGCCCTCTGGTGATCTTCTTCTTCGTCAATGCACGCGGTGAAAGCCTGATTGAGCGCTATGAGGCGCTGCAATGGTTCAATGAGCCGATCTTCCTGGCAACGGCCGTCTTCATGGTCGCGATCAGCATTTCGCTCATCCTGTCGCGGATCATTCTCGGCAAGCTGCCCATCATGCCACTGGTATCCGGTGTGGTTGTGCTCGTCTTCGGAGCACTGACCCTATGGCTGCACGATGATCTCTTCATCAAGCTCAAGCCGACCATCGTGAACATGATGTTCGCCACCGTGCTTCTGGTCGGCCTTTGGGGCTTCAAGGTCTCGCTACTTTCCTACGTTTTCGACGATGCCTTCAACCTCACCGAGGAAGGCTGGCGCATCCTCACCCAGCGCTGGGGCCTGTTCTTCGTGTTCCTCGCCGTCCTCAACGAGGTGGTCTGGCGCACGCAAACGACCGACTTCTGGGTCGCCTTCAAGGTCTGGGGCGTCATGCCCATCACGTTCGTCTTCGCCATGGCGCAGATTGGCGTGATGACAAAGTACGCCGAGAGCGACGATGAGGCGGAGGCGGCCTAGGCCGCAGATTGGTGTCATCCCGGACGCGCTTTGCGCGACCCAGGATCTTTTGATCGGTTTCCCGGCAGTGGTTTCTAACAGCGCTGCACTTGCGTAGTAGCAGGTTTGTCTATGGTCGACGCCCTCCTTGGACTTTTGCTTATCGTCTGTGGGCTCAGTCTTTTGCTAATGCCAGTGCTTGCACTTTACGTTGGCACGGGCCAACCACGGAAAATCTTTCATATTGATATCACTGTGTTTGTCGCATCTTGGGCAGGCTACCTAGCCGTGGGATCCGTCTTTGATCCGTTAGAAAATCATGGATTGCTCGCGGGTATTTTGCTGATGATCGCGCTGCCGGTATCAGCAGTTTTGTCAGGCATCTTGTGGATCATCGGGCGCAATGCCCGCCCAAGCGATGAAGCGGACTAGCGGCAATGCTTGATAACGAAGAGTAGGTCAAACACGCTAGGCCGCACCGTGCACGTCGGTAGACGGCTGTCTTCTGTTGTAAGCCAACGAGCGAAAAGGCGTCATGGCCGGGCTTGAGGCGGCCATGACGTTTCTGTCTACCGGTTGTCCAATTGAGGCCGCACGGAAACGCGGCCCAGATGCGTGATGCGGTAGGGCCTGCCGCCTTGTGAGCGGATGAGCTTGCGCTTCTTCAGCCGTTCAAAGACGTGAAGTGTGCAATCGGAAAGCACATGGCCATCACGGGTGAAGCATGTGACGTCATGGACTTTGCCGCCCGGCGCGCGCTTGAAATGAATCGCGCCACCTTGCGCCAGCACGTGCAACACGCGCTGTTCGTATTTTGAGATGTTCATGGAAGATATCGGAGCTTGAACGCTGGTCATACAACGGCGCACGCCGACGATGCGTCACAGCATCGGGCGGGTCTGTTGTCTCACGTTCCCTGGAAAAGCCGGGAACTCAGCGGTTGAGCACAAGCTCTGACATAAAAACTCCGAAGGACGGCCAGAGGTTCTGGCGCGGTGATCAGCTAATCTTGCATCGGCAGGAGATCAAGTGGCGCTGGCGCCACACAAGGCCAGGAAACGGCGCAGCGCTTGTGCGGCCCTGTTCTCGATGTCGGCCCCGCTCGGCACCTCCATGGCACCTGTCACGCGGCGTATCTGCCAATCGCCGATCAGAAGATCGATATAGATATCCGCTGCTTCGCCTGGATCGCTGACGGAAAGCTGATCGCCTTTGGAGGCCTCTTCCAACAGTTTGGCAATCAAAGGGACCACGGCCCCGCGACCACCTTGGGAGAGTGCTTCGCCCAGCGTCTTGGTGTCGTAGAAATCACCGGCAGCCGCGCGGTTGATGGCAATCGCGCGCTCGCTGGTCACCAGGGCAAGCAGAACCGGACCCAGTTTTTCCAGTGCCTGAAGCGGATCGCTGTGGGATTGAAGCGCTTCCTGCAGCAACGCCCTTGCCGTGGACGCATTGCCCTCCACCAGCGCTTTGAAGAGGCCCTGCTTGTTACCGTACCAACGATAGAGCGTCTCGTTGGAGGCCTTGGCCTCCTTGGCAATGGCGAGGATAGACGCCGCCTTGTAGCCATCACGCATCAGCACGCGATAGGCCGCCTCTTCAATCACCTCTCGCCGCGCGTCCTGTCGGCTGGTTGGTACCTTTTCGCCCATGGCCGTTCCCATCCGCATTGATCCGGAGCCGCAGCTCTATTGAAGTTGACCGTAAAGATGTTTACATCGATGTCAAAGCGTAAAACTCTTTACGCCTCTTGATCGAAGGAAACCTCACATGACGAGCCTAACTACCGACACCTTGGCGATGTCCGCCCAAAACCAAGATCAGAATGGGATTTCAGAGCCCGCCAACAGCACACAGAAGCGTTGGTTCCAACGCCGCGGTCCGCGCATAGCAATGGCCCTGACAGGCCTTTTAATTGTCGGGATCGCCGGAACGCTGACGTTCAATGTGGTCTCGACGCGGGCCCATATCACCAGCTTGGAAAATGCGATGATCGAGGGCACAGCAGCTACACCCGGCCTGTCGCCGGCCGAGCTGGCGACACGCACCGCCGGTCTGCCGGAACCGGTTCAGCGATACTTCCGTTTCGTCTTCCCCGAGGGCGTGCCGGACGGTTTGTCCTACGTGGAGATGGAAATGGAAGGCATGTTCCGCCGACCGCTTACGGAAGGTTTCGCAGCCACCACGGGGCGACAGGTCATCGATCTGGCTGAGCCGAACCTGGTCTTCTCGGCCGACACCACCATCGTCTGGCCGCTCTGGGCCATCGCATACGACAGCTACACCGATGGCGAGATGGAGATGAAGGCGCGAGTCCTTTCCTCGCTGCCCGTGGTCGACGAGGTCTCCACGCCGGCTCTCAACCGCACCTCGCTGCGCCGCTGGCTGTTGGAAAGCCCGGTCTACCCCATGGCGCTATTGCCCGGCGGGCCTGTGCGCTGGGAACCGGTCGATGAAAACCGCGCCCGCGCCATCGTCTCTGCCTTCGGCGAGGAGGCTTCACTCGTGGCGACCTTCGATGAGCGCGGCGCACTGACCCGCTTCGATGCAGAACAGGATGGAGACCTGACAACGCCTTATCACGGCTCTGGCGAGCATGTGGCGCGCGGTGACTATCAAATGGTGCAGGGCATGCGTCTGCCCCATTCCTTCACCATCGCGCGGGCGGCGGGTGGCGAGATCTTCCCCTTCTGGGAAGCGCGCATCACAAGCCTACGTTTTGAGTAGGGTACCGCGACCGGTGGACGCGCCCTTGCGCCCGCCGAACCGTACCGCTAGGGACGGGCCAGATTTTCCAGACAGCTGAAAGAGGCCCGTCCCATGGCTCCCGCTCGTTCCAATGTCCTTGTTCTTCCCGGCGATGGTATCGGCCCGGAGGCCATGGCCGAAGTCGACAAGATCATCGCCTGGACGAACGGGCAGGGCCTGACCGCCATTGAGACCGAAACCGACCTCGTCGGCGGCGCGGCCTATGATGCGCATAAGGTCGCCATCACCGACGCTGCGATGGACACGGCGATGCAGGCCGATGCGGTCCTGTTTGGGGCCGTCGGCGGACCGAAGTGGGACGACGTCCCGTATGCGGCGCGTCCCGAAGCGGGACTGTTGCGCCTGCGCAAGGACCTGTCGCTCTTCGCCAACCTTCGCCCTGCCATCTGCTACCCCGCCCTTGCTTCCGCCTCGTCGCTGAAGCCGGAACTGGTCGAGGGGCTGGACATTCTGATCGTGCGCGAGCTGACCGGCGGTGTCTATTTCGGTGAGCCGAAAGAGGTCGTGACGTTGGAAAACGGCGAAGAGCGCGGCGTCGATACGCAAGTTTACACCACCCACGAAATCGACCGCATTGCCCGCGTCGCGTTCGATTTGGCGCGCACCCGCTCCGGCAAAGTCTGTTCCATGGAGAAGCGCAACGTCATGCGCTCCGGCGTTTTGTGGAACAAGGTCGTCACCGCCACCCATGCCGATGGCTATGGCGATGTGGAACTCTCCCACATGCTGGCCGATGCCGGCGGCATGCAGCTGGTGCGCGCGCCGAAACAGTTTGACGTCATCGTCACCGACAACCTCTTTGGCGACATGCTGTCGGACGTTGCAGCCATGCTTACCGGTTCGCTTGGCATGCTGCCATCTGCGTCACTCGGCGCGGAAGACAAAACTTCCGGCAAACGCAAGGCGATGTACGAGCCCGTGCATGGCTCAGCGCCAGACATTGCCGGCCAAGGCAAAGCAAACCCCATCGCCATGGTCGCAAGCTTCGCGATGATGCTGCGCTACTCGCTCGGCATGGGTGATCTGGCAACGCAGGTCGAAACGGCGATTGCGAACGTGCTCGACCAAGGCACCCGCACCGGCGACATCGCGGCTGCCGGCACCAACCCGGTCTCGACTTCGGAGATGGGTGACGCGCTGCTTGCCGAACTGCAGAGAGTGGTTGCCGCCTAAGCGTCAGCCCTGAGGCAGCACCAGATCTTCGCCGCGCATCCAGCCGGTGGTCGTGATCTGCGTTTCCGGGTGGGTGAACACCACGTGGAACCACTCGCCCCACGCATCCACATCCGTCACCCGGCCAACATCGCCCTCCACCAGATAGGCACTGCGACGGGTGTCCCCATTAGGCTCGTCGTAGAAATAGGCGCGACCTGGGTTCGTTGAAATCGCGATTTGGTGGAAGGCCGGGTCTTCCAGCGCTTCGGCGTCCCATGGGTCAGGAGCAATGGTCGGGATAATGCCGCGGGCCGGCTCGCTCCCTTTGCCGGGTTGAGGAAAGCTCACCACGTCATACTCCCCGCGGGCCTCTCGCGAGAGCACAAGCCGGAAACGGTCATTTTCAACCCGGTGCACATCACGGCTCCAGAACGGCCCAGACCGTGAACTGGATATGATCGTTCCCATAATGTCATCGCGCTCGGGATTGGACACCGAGCCGCTGATAGGAACAAACGCCCATTCGGGGTCCGCGCGGTGGAACCGCCAGAACAGATTGACCCCGCCATAGCCGACGCCGTCCAGAACGCCGACATCGAGATAGCCGTCAAAGTCGATATCCATCAAAAGCACCGACACCACGTCGACCCCGAGGTCCTCCCACTCCGCGAGGCTCTGCAAGGTCACGGCGTTGGACTTTTCCTTCTGGAAGCGGACCGGGAAGGGGCCGGGGAAGATCGCGGCGGTCATCCTATCGGACAAGTACCCCGTCGAGCTCCGCACGCAGGGCGCCCTCGCCCTGATCGAGTTGG
>ERZ1740060.412-NODE-412-length-25801-cov-5.497864_pt1 | contig 25801 bp, 24 predicted proteins | sample MGYA00581743_ERZ1740060 | MGnify/ENA primary metagenome ERZ1740060 (study PRJEB43018, sample SAMN04849235) | marine metagenome | isolation source: floating plastic debris | place: Pacific Ocean | collected 2008-08-27 | study: EMG produced TPA metagenomics assembly...
CGACGCTGCGATGGCGCAGGTTCGTGAGCGCGGCAAGGCGATGCGCGATCTGATGGCGGATTTACGCGCCGCCGATCCCTTTCGTCAGGGTCGCAACAAGAGCTTCGGAAAACGCGATCGGAGCCGGTTTCTGAACGCGCTGGAGCGATGCTTAAGGCAAATCGACTGAAATGGGGTTACGGGTTTGACCAAATGGCACGGCCTGCGCATGCTGACCAAAGCAAAAAGGGCCGAGTATGTCGATTGAAGTTATCAGTTTCGAAGACGGCGAACGCCATCTCGACTGGCAAGGTTTATGTGCAGCCTTCGAGGCTGGCTTTGCGCTGCCCAAAGCAGAGGTGGCCGACAGCTTTCTCTATCGCGGCAAAGACACCTTGCTCAGCCGGGCCGCGTGGATCGACGGCATGGGGCTCGCCGTCAAATCCGCCACTGTGTTTCCGGGCAACCCGAACAACGGACTCCCGATGATCAATGGCGCGGTTTGCGTCTTTTCCGACAGTCACGGCGGGCTCGATGCTGTCATCGACTTTCATCTTGTGACCAAGTGGAAGACGGCGGGCGACAGTCTCTTCGCGGCGACCCGTTTGGCGCGACCGGACAGCCGTAACATCCTTATCGTGGGCGCGGGAACGGTGGGGCGGGCGCTTTTTTCCGCATATAAGAGCGCCTTTCCCGATGCGCGTTTCCGGGTTTGGAACCGTACCGAGGCGAATGCTTACGCTATGGCTGAGGCGATAGACGGGTGGGATGTTGCGACAGATCTCGAAGAGGCGGTGAGGTCTTCGGATATCGTGACCTGCGCCACCATGACATCTGAACCTTTGATCCGAGGACAGTGGCTTAGGCCGGGGCAGCATGTCGATCTAATCGGAGCATACCGGCCTGATATGCGTGAGGCGGATGACGAGGTCCTGCGGAAATCACGTCTTTTCGTAGACAGCAGAGACACCACGATCGGGCATATCGGCGAGATCGAGATCCCGCTGTCCAAAGGCGTGATTTCAGAGAATGACATTGTGGCCGATTACTATGATCTGGACCGCTTCAAACGCGTGTCAGATGAAGAGATAACTGTATTCAAAAACGGCGGTGGCGCGCTTCTGGTCCTGATGACCAGCCGGTACAGCCTGACAGCTAGGCAAGCAGCGATTTCCTGATCGGAGCGGCGTTGGCTGGGCTCGCCGCTGGCGTCTCACCAACCCTGGCAGAGCGATTTCGCCCGAAACGAACTTTTGATACATTCAGGTCCGTTGCCGGGGATCCAGGATACCGAACGCACTATCGATGGCTTGGGCCCGAGGAAGGACCCATCGCCGTTTGTATCCACGGCCTTACAACACCCAGTTTCGTCTGGGAGGCTTTCGCACCGGTTCTGGTTCGACATGGATATCGTGTCTTGCTCTACGACCTTTTTGGCCGGGGATTATCCGATACGCCAAAAGGTTTGCAGTCCGGGGCGTATTTCGGGGATCAGCTGGATAACCTGCTCGATACTCTCGGGGTGACCGATCCTGTGCTTCTTCTGGGTTACTCGATGGGCGGGGCCATCGCCGCAACCTATGCCGCAACCCGGTCGGAAAGGATTCACAGACTGATCCTCATCGCGCCAGCGGGGTTTGGCCATGATCTGGGTCGGGTGCCAGGACTTGCCATTCAGTTCCCTGTTCTCGGCGGCGCGCTGATGCGGCTGGCTTACCCGGTGTCCGCGCGTCGCGCGCTAGAGACCGACCGCGACCGACCCTTCGCTGTTGAAAACATGGTTGATCGCCAGATCGCCGAAACCAACTGGCGCGGTTTCGCGCCCGTTGTCTGGTCGTCAATACGCGGGATTCTCGACGAGGATCTTGCGCCCAGCCATCGTCGTATCGGTGAACTGGGAATACCTGCACTGGCCGTTTGGGGCGCTGAAGATGAGGTGATCCCGCTGAAGGGCATGGAAGGTCTCAAGGCATGCAACCCGAACGCAGAAAATGTGGTCATCGCCGGTGCCGGTCATGCGATTCCCTACTCGCACGTCTCGGATCTGGAGCGCGCCTCTATGCGCCTGCTTGCATGACAGAGAAGAAGATGATGCGACCTCGTCGATGCTTTCGGGGTCAGGTGTCTTTGGGTATCTAGAGCAAATGCAGACGATCTATGACCGATACGATACGCTGGTGGATGACGGGCCACTCACGCGTGACGACGCGCAGGAAAACGTATTACCGGAACTCGAGCGTATTCGGTTGGAGCTTGCCAAGCCGGTGAAGCGGGGATGGTTCGGAAAATCCGCAGAAGCCGTAAAGGGTCTCTATCTTTGGGGAGGGGTGGGACGCGGCAAGTCGATGCTGATGGATATGTTTGTAGATTGCGTCGATGCGCCATGCCGCCGCGTCCATTTTCATTCTTTCATGCAGGAAATTCATGACGGCCTGCATCAGGCGCGCGCCGATGGCGCAAAGGACGCGCTGGCACCAGTCGCGAAATCCGTGTCAGACAGCGTGCGCTGTCTGGCTTTCGACGAAATGCAGATCACCGACATCACCGATGCCATGATCGTGGGACGATTGTTTCAGGCGTTGTTCGCGGCGGGCGTTACCGTTGTGACGACGTCGAACAGAGTGCCCGACGACCTTTACAAGGATGGTCTCAACAGACAGCTGTTTCTGCCTTTCATCGAGTTACTGAACGAACGGCTCGTGGTGATGGAACTCACCAGCCCCACGGACTACCGGCAGGGACGGTTGGAAGGAAGTCAGACCTATTTCTATCCGGACAATGCTGATGCGAGACGCCAGATCGATGCGATTTGGGCTGACCTTACGCAAGGGCAAAGCGCGCCGCTATCGCTGGTCGTAAACAAACGCAGTGTTGAGTTACCCGCGTTTCACAACGGTGTGGCGCGCGCGACATTTTACGATCTGTGCGGTCGTATGCTGGGCCCGGGCGACTATCTGGCGATTGCTGATGCGGTCCGGGTGCTTATTATTGAAAACGTGCCGCAACTGGGCCGTTCCAACTTTAACGAGGCCAAACGCTTTGTCACCCTGATTGATGCGCTCTACGAAGCGCGGGTGCGACTGATCTGCTCTGCCGCCGCGAAGCCAGAATTCCTATACGTGGAAGGCGAGGGCGCGTTTGAGTTTGAACGGACGGCAAGTCGACTTCGGGAAATGCAGTCGGAGGATTGGGCGCAACCACAGAACTGAGCAGTCAGGCTTGGGCAACAGCCCGCATCCAGTTCGTGTAAATCTGTTTCGCAAATCTGTTGAAATCCTGCATGTTCTCTGCCGCCTGTGCTTCGAAGCTCGGGACAGAACCCTTGCCCATGGCCGCCTCCAGAGCGGTGGCATATTCAGGAATATGCGACCACGCATCGACGGTATCGGCCTCAATCTCGATGTGGAACTGCATGGAAAACGCATGAATACCCCAGCTCATTGCCTGAACTCTACACGCCGGGGAGGATGCCAGTATCTGTGCATCTTCAGGTATCTTAGTGACCTCGGCGGAATGCCATTGCAAACACCTAAAGTGGTTGGGCAAACCTTCGACGAACCCACCTGATGCGCCAGTGTCCGTCAGGTCCACCGTCATTATTCCAATCTCTGGCGTCTGAGAGGGGCCAACAGTGCCACCCAAGGATTCGGCAAGCAGCTGATGACCAAGGCAAAACCCTAAAAATGGCATTCCCTTTTCAAGAACTGCCCGACGGATGAACCTCTTTTCCTCATGCAGCCAGGGATGGGCGTCTTCCTGCCATGTGTCCATCGGCCCGCCCATGACCCAAAGCGCATCATAACCTTCTAAATCTGGTAGCGTTTCACCCTCGTCGAGCTCTACAGCCTCCCAAGTGTGACCGTCCGCGGCCAGAAAAGACCGGAAGATACCCGGATGTTCTATCCGCTCATGTTGCAAGACCAGAATCTTCATTTGTGCCTCTTTGTCGGATGGTGGCAAGCTAACGCGCAGCGCAAGGGGATCAATCTGCAAAACCTTATCGGTAGGATGAGGGCGGTTCACCGAACTGAGCCGCGTAAGAGCGCGAGAAATGCGATGAATTGGCAAAACCCGTGGCCAAAGCAATCTCGGTCAACCTGAGCGGTGAGGACCGCAAAAGGCTGCGCGCTTTTTCCAACCGCAATTTGCGGTAGTAGGTCATGACAGATTGCCGCATGCGATCTTGAAACAGGCGGTTGAGCTGGCGCTTGGACAAACCCGCCCGGGCCGCCAGATCATCCAAAGTCAGAGGGTCCGATACATGCGCTTCCATCGCCGCGATGGCGTCAAGAATAGCTGGTACGCTCGTGCCGATCCGCTCGACCATGCCACTGCGCTGAGGCCCGGCAGAGGGACGAACTTCCGTATGCATGAACCAGTCCGTCACCCGACGCGCGAAGTCTGCGCCATGGTGCTTGGCGATCAATGCATGCATCAAATCCAAAGGTGCGGTACCGCCAGCGCATGTCACCCGGTCCCGGTCGATAACGTAGAGCGAGCGTTCGATGGCAAGATGGGGAGATACCTCCGCAAGCGCAGCCGCATGTTCCCAATGCACGGTCATGCGTCGCCCCGTCAAAAGACCCGCACGTGCCAGAATGCCCGGTCCACCAGACACGCCCCCGATCACTGCGCCCTGTCGCGCCTGACGCGATAGCCAGTTCATCAGATCGCGATCCTCAAAGCGTTCGGGATTCCCGCCAGCAATCAGGAAGACATCATCGAAATTCTGACGAGGGGAGAGCGCCGCATCCACTTTCATCCATCCGGGCCCCGAACTCTGGACCGGCGCACCATCCATGGACAGGCAGATCACTTTGTAAAGCTCCTCGCCGGCCAGAAGGTTTGCGGCACGCATCGGCTCGGACAAAGCCGCGAACGACATCATTGCAAATCCGGGAAGCGGTAGAAGACCCATGCGCCGGGTCTCCCCTTTGTTCGGGTCAACTATGTCCATAAACTACAAGTAAATGTCTTTTTTGGGAAAGTCCATTCAACGCGCGACCGGCATTGTAGCGTTGGTTGATTGGAGATTCGTCCCATGCACTACAGTGGTCTGCGCGTCTTTCTGGAAGGACTGAAAGGCAACAAAGGTTGGGTCAAGGCGTGGCGCGAACCCGATCCGAAGCCCGAATATGACATCGTCATCATCGGGGGTGGCGGTCACGGCCTGTCGACCGCCTTCTACCTCGCCAAGGAATTTGGCATCACCAATGTGGCCGTGCTGGAAAAGGGGTGGTTGGGCTCCGGCAATATTGGCCGGAACACCACGATCATCCGGTCAAATTACCTGTTGCCGGGCAATGAGCCTTTCTATGAGTTCTCAATGAGCCTCTGGGAAAATCTGGAGCAGGAAACAAACTACAACTCGATGGTGTCTCAGAGATCGATCGTTAATCTGTACCATACCGACGCTCAGAGAGACGCCTATGTGCGGCGGGCAAATGCGATGTTGCTGGCGGGCGCCGATGCTGAACTCGTTGATGCGGCCGCTTTGCGCAAGGAGTTACCGTTCCTGAACTTCGACAATGCGCGCTTTCCGATCAAGGGCGGTCTCTTTCAACGCCGTGGCGGAACAGCGCGGCACGATGCTGTGGCGTGGGGATATGCACGCGGCGCTGACAGTCGCGGCGTCGATGTGATCCAGAACTGCGAAGTTACCGGTTTTCAGATTGAAAACGGCGTCTGCAAGGGCGTCGAAACCTCTCGCGGGCCAATCCGCGCCAACAAGGTCGCGATGTGCGTGGCCGGCTCGTCCAGCCGCGTGGCCTCTATGGCGGGCATGCGCCTGCCCATTGAAAGCCATGTCTTGCAAGCCTTCGTATCCGAAGGTCTGAAACCGGTCCTGCCGGGTGTGATCACCTTTGGCGCAGGTCATTTTTATGTCAGTCAGTCAGACAAGGGCGGGCTGGTTTTCGGCGGCGACATCGATGGCTACAATTCCTATGCGCAGCGCGGAAACCTGCCCGTGGTCGAGGATGTCTGTGAAGGCGGCATGGCCATTCTGCCGATGGTTGGGCGCGCGCGCCTGCTGCGAAGTTGGGGGGGCGTTATGGACATGTCGATGGACGGCTCTCCTTTCATCGACAAGACGCATATCGACGGGCTCTACTTTAACGGAGGCTGGTGCTACGGCGGGTTCAAAGCGACGCCGGCATCTGGCTATTGCTATGCCCATCTGCTGGCCACCGACCAACCTCACCCTGTGGCGACCGCGCTCCGGCTCGACCGGTTCAAAACCGGTCACATGATCGATGAACGCGGCGCCGGCAATCAGCCTAATTTGCACTGACAAGAGACGCAGATGATCATTCCTCACCCCCTTCTTGGTCCGCGCGACGCCGCGGAGTTTGTCTATCTCGGCGATGCGTGTCTCATCGACAGACCGGACTGGAAAGCCAACGATGCATTGGAAAAATTCCACGATTACGGCTACATGCGCGACAATCCCCCCGGTGACCACCAAGAGCTCTGGTTCCACGAACAAGGCGATCGGTCTTGGCTGGTCGTGACACGTAACGTCACCACCCATGAGATTTCGAAGGTCGAACTCGCACGAGACGTGGCCCGCGCGCGGGGACGAGACAAATGACCCAAATCAATCGAGTTGCAGGCGGACAGATCGACCGAAGCCAGGAGTTAAAGTTTCGCTTCAACGGCAAATGGATGCGCGGGCATCCGGGGGACACGCTGGCCTCTGCGCTGATGGCCAACGGGCAGCAGCTTGTTGGTCGGTCGTTCAAGTATCATCGACCTCGCGGCATCTTCACCGCAGGACCTGAAGAGCCCAATGCGCTGGTTCAACTGAGGGATGGGCCGCACAGGGAGCCAAATACGCGGGCGACGATGGTCGAGCTGCACGAAAACCTGTGGGCGACGAGCCAGAACCATCGCGGATCTCTCGAGTTCGATCTGCTGGCCATCAACGACTGGTTCTCGCCTTTTTTGTCAGCCGGGTTTTACTACAAGACCTTCATGTGGCCGCGCGCGTTCTGGGAGCGGATTTACGAACCGATAATCCGTGCCGCCGCCGGTCTGGGTCGTCTGTCGATGGAAGAAGACCCAGACACCTACGACAAAGGTTTCATGCATTGCGATATCCTGGTGATCGGGTCGGGACCGGCAGGACTGATGGCCGCGTTGACCGCAGGCCGCAGCGGCGCGCGCGTTATCCTCGCGGATGAGGATTTTCGAATGGGCGGCCGGCTAAACTCGGAAACCTTTGAAATCGACGGAATGTCGGCAGCGGATTGGGCGACACAAGCGCTGGAAGAACTGTCCGGCATGGACAACGTTCGCCTCATGAAACGTACGGCAGTGTATGGCGCATATGATCACGGTATCTACGGCGCGCTGGAACGCAAAACCGATCATCTGAAAACGAATGATGGAAGTCCCCGGCACGTGCTGTGGCGCATCTACTCGCAGCGGGCGATCCTGGCTGCAGGCGCCACGGAACGACCGATCGCGTTTGCCGACAACGATCGCCCGGGCATTATGCTTGCGGGTGCGGTTCGGACATATGTCAACCGGTTTGGTGTGGCACCCGGCCAGGAGGTCGCTGTTTTCACCAATAACGATGACGGATGGCGCACGGCGCAGGATCTTGTAAGCAAAGGTGTTCATGTTCCCGCGGTCATTGACACGCGCGACATCGCGGCACCTCTGAAGTTACCGGACACGCGGGTCTTTATGGGCACGGCTGTCAAGGGTGCTGTCGGCAAGAAGAGTTTGAGAGCCGTTGGCCTCACGAATGAGCAGGTAGTCAGTTGCGACGCGCTTGCGGTGTCCGGCGGGTGGAACCCGAATGTGCATCTCACCTGTCATCAACGCGGGCGGCCTGTCTGGCGGGACGATATCCGCGCGTTCGTCCCCGGCAAGGACCTGCCCGTTGGCATGTCGGTCGCGGGCGCAACACAAGGTAGTATGACGCTCGCCGCCGCGCTCAAGGACGGGGCGGATGTCGCGAAGACGGTACTCCAGGACATCGGGAGAACCCCTGCCGAAGCGTCCGTGCCGAAAGCGGAGGACGAAGCAAGCAACGGCGCCGCTTTCTGGCACGTAGACAGTGGCAAGAAGCGCGCCTGGCTCGATTTGCAGAACGATGTGACGGTCAAGGACGTAAAGATCGCAAATGCAGAGGGCTTCCGATCCATTGAACTCTTGAAGCGTTACACCACGCTTGGGATGGCGACGGATCAGGGAAAAACCTCGAATATCGCGGGTCTGGCGGTTCTGGCCGAAGAAGCCGGGAAGACCATTCCTGAGGTTGGCACGACGATCTTCCGGCCGCCCTATACACCGGTTCCGATCGGAGCGTTTGCAGGCCGGTCGCGCGGCAAGGATTTTCGGCCCTATCGTCTTACTCCCTCGCACAAATGGGCCTCTGAAAACGGCGCGAGCTTTGTCGAGGTTGGAAATTGGTTGCGGGCGGAATGGTATGTGCAACCCGGCGAAAAAGGTTGGCGCGACAGCGTGGACCGTGAAGCACGCATGACCCGGCAATCGGTCGGCATTTGCGATGTGACAACGTTGGGCAAGATCGACATTCAGGGCCGCGATGCAGGCACGTTCCTCGACAAAGTGTATTCAAACACGTTCTCAACGCTGCCGGTCGGAAAGGTACGGTACGGTCTGATGCTCCGCGAGGATGGCATCTGTTACGATGACGGAACCACCGCGCGCCTTGGCGAGCGCCACTTTGTCATGACGACCACAACGGCCAACGCCGTTCTTGTCTATCGTCGGCTTGAATTCGCGCGCCAGTGTCTGTGGCCGAACATGGACGTCCACCTCATTTCGACAACAGATGGATGGGCGCAATTCGCCGTGGCCGGCCCCAAAGCGAGAGATCTTTTGCGCAAGGTCGTGGACTCAGAGCATGACCTGTCAAATGAGGCGTTTCCGTTCATGGCCTGCGGGCATGTCTCGGTTTGCGGTGGCATGCCGGCGCGCTTGTTCCGGATTTCCTTTTCAGGCGAGCTTGCCTATGAAATTGCTGTGCCGTCTCGTTATGGCAATTCGATGATCAGAGTACTGATGCAGGCCGGAGAGGAATTCAATGCGGTTCCGTATGGTACAGAAGCCCTTGGCGTGATGCGTATCGAAAAAGGCCACTGCACGGGAAATGAACTGAATGGTCAGACCACTGCGCATGCGATCGGCGCCGGGAAGATGGTCAGCCAAAAGAAAGAATGTATCGGAAACGTCCTGTCACAGCGACCTGCACTGATTGACGAAAACACGGAACGGCTCGTTGGGCTGCGTCCGGTTGATCGTGAAAAAGCGCTGATTGCGGGGTCTCACTTCATTGCCAAGGGAGATCCTGTGGAGATGTCCCACGATCAGGGCTGGATGACATCCGTTGCCTATTCGCCCAACCTCGGACATTCCGTTGGCCTTGGGTTCATCAAGCGGGGTCATGAGAGACTGGGCGAAGTGATCCGCGCGGTCAGCCCGATCCACGAAACGGAAATGGATGTCGAGATTGTCTCTCCCCATTTCATCGACCCAGAGGGAACCCGTCTGCGTGGCTGATTATCAACTCATCGCCGAGCCGCCACTGGCCGGCACAGATGTAAGGATCGGCACGGTCCGGCTCCTGGCTGCCGACACCTTGGCCATTGTTTCTATTGCGTTGCCTCTGGGCGAGGAAGCCGCCGCAGAAAAAGCGCTCAAGTCTTCCTTCAAGGTGGCCCTGCCGGAAAGCGGGCAATCCACCGTGGCGCCCGATGGTGCGCGCGTCGTGCGTACAGGGCCGGATCAGGCCTTGATCCTCTTGCCGGAGACGCGCCAAAGCCCGGAAGCCTTCGTTCTGGAGAAGCTGAAGCATACGGTTTACGCGACGGATCAATCCGATGTCTGGTCCGGGCTCACGCTTGAGGGCGAAGATGCGCTTGCCGTTCTGGAACGGATCTGCCCGCTGGATCTCCACGCCAGCGTATTTCCGACGGATGCCGCGGCGCGAACCGTTATGGAGCATTTGGGAGTGTTGATCATTCGCACCGGCGAGCAAAGCTTCCTGTTGCTCTCTGCAAGCTCGTCTGCGGTTTCGTTTCTTCACGCGATTGAGACATCCATGCGCAATGTGGCTTAGATCGGAGCAGACGACGCCAAGCGAACGAAAATGCGCCACCGAACAAAACGTCCGGTGGCGCAGCTTTTTCAAAAACCTGATTCAGCCGACGTTGCGCGCCTCGTCCCGGTAATCGGTCTCATCGGTGACAGAGAAGCGCCCGCCCTTCAGTTTACGCAGCTTCCCGGTGCGCAACAGCTTGCCGAAAGAGCGCAAGCCGTCCTCACGGGAATACTGCTCATTCTGAACCTCTTTCAGCTTGCTCATCAGCATTGGCCTCGAAAACTCTTCCCGGCCCTCGACATCTGACATGTAAGCCGCCGCCGCCTCCAGCAATTCAGACAGTTCCGAAGCACCGCGCGCTTCCGCAAACTCGGTAAAACCGCTCTGCGCGCCATCATCCAGATCTGCGGCAATCAAATCCGCACTCGCCACGCGCCGCGGCAAAACGGGCTCTCGTTCCACATCAACACGCTGCTCGGCCACAAGCTTCAGGGGCGCGGCGCGCTGCTCTGAAGGGCGTTGTGATCTGGGCGCCACCGGCGACGAAGCGTCGGGCCGGCGCGGTTTAACCACGCGGGCGAGGTCGGTGCGATAAGGCGTTTCATCTGCAGCTGGATCCACATCCACTCCGGCACTTTTTTCAGCGCGGGTCGCGGCAACCGCCGCGCGCAGATGTTGAATGGCTGTCCGACGCATATTCGAGTCACGATCACCCATCTGATAATCGGCTTCGTCGAAAATGCGCTCTTCTTCCTCGGCCTGACGCTTCCCTCCACCAAGAAGCCGGGCCAATCCACGACGCAACTTACCCTGTTTAGGCGCGATTTCCTCGGAAGAGGAGTCCGCTTCAACATTCAGGTCGAGCGCGTCTGCCTCTGGTGCCTCTGACTCACTCTCCTGGGTCGCGGCGTCCAGCGCTTCCAATGCTTCGGAAACACGTTGCTTATCCGCGTCACTCTGAGCCTCTTCTTGCTCTGCCTCTGGCGCAGGTGATACTTCCACCTCTACCTCATCAGCAAAAGCAGGCTCCTTCGCTTTGATGACGTCGTCAGTACCGAACGTCTGATCCTCGGAAGATGCGAAGCTCAAGTCGCCTGCATCATTGCCATCTGGCGCATCGGGAACTTCACTTAGACCGGCTTCCGCATCCGCGAGCGCGCGTTGCAGTTCCGCCTCGTCTTCAGGGCTCAGGTCTTGTTCCCACAAAGCCTCATCGACGACGTTCCCAAACTCCGGGACATGCTCATCCTCGGAGTCGGGCGCGTTCAACGCTTCAGCCGCCTCTTCCATGATCCGCGCGCCATCATTCAACATGAAGGGCTCTTCGTCACCGGACACAGGGTCGGGCACCACCAGATCATGCTCAGTATCGGACAATGCAGTCTCAAGCTCGTCCTGCGCGCTGACCTCAAGTGTAGGGTCAAGGACCTCATCTGCATCAGGCAAGGGCGCATCGAAGAGCGCATCCTCGACCACTTCGGCGACCTCGGGTTCGGCGACATTCGCCTCTTCGCCTTCGACCACAGAATCGGACAGCAAATCGGACAGAGTTTCCTCGTCTACATCCGTGTCACTTGCCGCGACGGGGGAATCGAACTCGCCGGAGCCATCAGCCTCCGAAATTTCCAGCTCATCATCGAAAGCGCCAGGTGCGAGCAATGCGTCAAAGTCGACAGGCTCGTTTTCTGTTACCTCTTCGAACGACGGATCTGCCTCAGATGTTAACAGTTCATTCAGTTCAGCTGACGCATCGAGAGTATCAGACTCAAGGCTTTCAAAATCAGCCTCGTCCGTCACAAATTCGACGCTGTTCTCTTTGGCAGCCGACCGAATTCGCTGCAAGCGCGCTGTCAGGCTGTCGTCCTCGCTGTCCTCTTCCGCCTGATCGCTCTGCGGCGCAGCGAAATCCGACAGAGAACTGGCGTCGACCGGCGGCATGGCCCATGCCTCGCTGGTATCGTCGTCATAGAACGCGTCGTCCTGGGTTTCGGCACCAGAGAAGAACGCCTCAGTCGACGACATATCATCGATCTCACCCACTGGGGGTGACGAATAGAGATTTGTCTCTCTCTGCTTTCGCTTAGCCTTTTTCTTCTTATGCTTGCGCTTTTTGTCTTTTTTTGGCGCTTCGGCTTCGGCTTCGGCGAACGAGTTTCCGAACGCCGATGTGTCAACAAAATCAGCGGTCGACGACACGTTATAGTCTGCGTCGTTCCCGGCGCTCTCGGCCTCTGCCGGTTCGATATCCGCCAAACGCGTATCTGCTGTCACGTCCGTTTCGGCCAAGGACAAAAGCGCCGCACGCGCGGCCACATCGTCTTCGTCTTCCGTCTGAGGGATCGAAGCATTGTCCACTGTCGATACGACATCAGAACCGCTGGTTTCCTCCTCAGCGAAGCTTTCATCAGAGGGCGTTTCCGTCGCGTCCGCATTCAACGTGTCTTGATCGGGGGTCGAAACGTCAGTGACATCTGCGATGGCCGGGGTCGCCTCCGCGTCGGCACGCAACACGATCCGGCCCTGGTCTTCGTGTGCTTCGACCCGGCGTGCGATCTCACGTTCCGCGATACGGGCCAGCATGTCAGCATCCGGCGTGGGCGGTTCAGCGCCAAAGTAGCGATCATCCGCAGCCAGATCGCGGAAATACTCGGCGATCGCTTTCATCGTCTCAAAGGAATCGTCGAATCCTTCAAGCGTGCACGAGAACGTGCCATAGGAAACTGTTAGAATTTTACTGGTCGAGACCATTGATTTGCTCGCTCTGCTGTGCCTGCAACAATTCGTTATACTGGGTTGCGCGGGTCGAAAGCGGTCCGATTCTTAGAATTTTACCGTATCTTTTTGAGGCCAGAATGTGTCTTGTTTCCAAATTAGTGGTTAATCGCGGAAAATTGCGATGATTGTTAACCATACCTCGCCTCTCACACTGATTGGCGGAGGCGCAGTCACGGACCGGGACATGGATCGCGCCACAAAAGTCGGTCCAAAGCTGATTGCGGCGGATGGGGGCGCAATCGCTGCAGTTGCTCACGGGCTGATTCCGACCGCCGTGATCGGTGACTTCGATTCTATTGATGAAACGACCAAAGCGGCGCTGCAAGAGGAAACTCTCCACCATTTGAGTGATCAGGACAGTACGGACTTTGACAAGTGTCTCCGCAATATCGACGCCCCGCTGATTTTGGGAATCGGTTTTGCGGGCGCGCGTCTGGATCATCATCTGGCAAACCTGAACACACTTGTCCGATTTCCGGAGAAGCGGTGCATCCTGCTCGGTGAGAAAGACGTCGCATTTCTGGCCCCGCCTAGCCTTTCTCTGGAACTGGCGGAGGGCACGCCGGTCTCCCTGTTTCCGCTTGGGGCAGTCGAGGGTATCTCTGAGGGGCTGAAATGGCCGATTGCGGGGCTTAACTTCTCCCCGGATGGCCAAATCGGCACATCAAACGAAGCCACAGGGCCAATTTCACTGTCTTTCACGTCGCCAAAGATGCTCATTGTGTTGCCGGAAAGCACTTTCGAGACCGCCGCGCGGGCTCTTTTGCAAACCCATGCGACGTGGACATGACATCCTAACAGTTCGGCACATTCACGGCGAGGCCGCCCAAAGATGTTTCTTTGTAACGCTCGCTCATATCCAGACCGGTTTGTCGCATCGTTTCTATGCAGACATCGAGTGACACAAGATGCGTGCCATCACCCCTCAACGCGAGGCTTGCTGCACTGACGGCCTTGATTGCACCCAGACCGTTTCTTTCAATACAGGGCACTTGCACAAGACCTTTCACCGGATCGCAAGTCATACCCAGGTGATGTTCGAGCGCGATTTCAGCAGCATTCTCTATCTGAGCGGGCGTCCCGCCCAGAACGGCAGCAAAGCCAGCCGCCGCCATCGACGCCGCGCTTCCGACCTCTGCTTGACATCCGGCCTCGGCGCCGCTGATCGACGCATTGTACTTGACCAGACCGCCAATGGCGGACGACGTCAGCAAAAACGTATCCACATCCTGTTTTCGAGCCCCCGGCACATGTTCAAGCCAGTACTTCATGACCGCCGGCACAACGCCCGCAGCGCCGTTGGTCGGCGCTGTAACAACTTGGCCACCCGCGGCGTTTTCTTCGTTGACGGCCATCGCGTAGGCACTGATCCAGTCATTAACGAGGTGCGGGGCGCTCAGGTTCTTGCCGCGCTCCTCTAGAAGCGCGTCGTGAATAGCTTTCGCACGCCGCTTGACATGTAGTCCGCCCGGCAGCGTCCCGTCGCGCGCGAGGCCGCGTTCGATACAATCGTCCATGACGTGCCAAAGACGCCGAATACCTTGCGTGACCGCTTCCGTATCGCGATAGGCAAGCTCGTTTGCGCGCTTCATGTCTGCAATAGACTTGCCGGATGTCTCGGCCATGCCCAGCATGTCGGCGGCTGTTTTGAACGGATAGGGGATCTCGATCTCGTCACGCAGGTTGTCGCGAGCCGCCAGCTCCGCCTCCGTCACCACAAAACCGCCGCCAATCGAATAGTAGGTTTCGCGTAGAATGACGTCACCCTGCGCGTCCGTTGCCATCAGAACCAGACCATTGGCGTGGCCCGGCAATGGCGGGCCAAAATCAAAAATCAGATCGTCTTTGGGGCAAAAAGAGAGCTCCGGCAGATCCGCTAGCCGAATTGTCTTCGTCTCCCGGATCTGTTCCAGTGCGCGTTCGGCCTGATCATGGTCGTAGGTATCTGGCGAAAATCCAGCAAGACCCAGTATCGTTGCCCTGTCGGTCGCATGACCCACACCGGTGAACGCCAAAGATCCGTGCAAGCTGGCCTTTAGTCCATGAAACTCAAAAGGAGCATCGCGCATCGTCTGCAAGAACCGACCCGCAGCCACCATCGGACCCATTGTATGAGAGGACGACGGGCCGATGCCGACCTTGAACATATCGAAGACGGAAAGAAACATGGCCCTTTGGCTTTCTCTGCTAGTCTGGCTTTCTCTGCTAGTCGCCCTTGATCTATGCTGCGATACAGAGGCAGGCAATGCTGCAATTGCGACACCCTGACAGGAGCCAGCGGCATCGGCACGTCAGACGGCACTGCCCTCGGGTGGCACGGGATATTCCGGCCGGGTGAAGGGCGCAGACGTGATACCCTCTTCCAAACGCCATTCTGTTACGCTTTGGCGTGTTTCCAGGTCCAGCGCCATCCGGTTCAGGTTCGGCCAGTTGCGGGGTGCGAAACGGCCCAGATGCGGGGAATACATGGGGTAAAGCTGGGCCCAGCGCAAACAGGCCGCCACATAAAAATCCAGAACGCTCACGGCTGTCGCCGCGAACACGGGACGCGTGCGCGCCGCTTCCTCTTCCAGGAGGTCGAAATAGCGCACCGCCTGTTCGGACGCGATACCCGAAAGCTGCACCTGGTCCTGCTCCGCCGGCCCGATGTATTGGGATGAATAAAACAACATGCGCAGGGCGGGATGCAGCGTGTTCGACACGAAAAAGAGCCAGCTGAGAAACCGTCCGCGCAGCGGATCATCAACCTGTGGGCCAAGCTTGCCGTGCCGGTCCACAAGCCAAAGAAGGATGGCAGCCGTCTCGAACACGGGACCGTTCGGCGTTTCAAGAACGGGAATCAACCCGTTGGGGTTCAACTGCCTGTAAGCGTCGCTTTTCTGTGCGCGAGAGGCACGATCCACGAGACAGGTGCTGTACCGCTCACCCAGTTCGTTTAAGGCCAACCGGATGACAAGGGATGCATTATCAGGCGCGTAGTGCAGTCGATAAGAAGGTTCCATGCGCTGACCTTCGCCACAGTTCAGATCAACTGACCCACTGAATACGACCATTTGCAGATCATATTTAACACCGCTTTAACCCTAGTCTGCGAAACGTGTCCGCAAGGGGAGTGCTGCCCGTTCAGGAGGATCGTATGCAGGCAACCGGAATCATATTGCTGCTCGCCGCCGGTGTCATTGTTCTGTTTGGCCAAGACGGAAGCTTCGTTCATGTTGAGGAACCGGCCCAGGCTGATTTCGAAATCGAGTTGATCGCAAAAGATACATCCGACACAGGGGTGTAGCGCGGCAGGTTAAACCCAAGCATGCTGTTTTGCGATCCACACGCCAGATTTTCATATGGTAAAGATCGGGACGGCATTACCTGCGCTAATGCCCAGGCCCGGATCCGACACGCATCAAGAGATAGGCACGCGACGGTCTTGCCATGCCCTCCAGATGGCGATCAGACCATTGCCTAGGTCTGTCAAAAACGGGCTGATTTACATTGATATTCCGTTTGTGAGCCTCGTGAGACCGGCGTGTTTCGGAATGTACTCGCACCCATCCGATATTCTCCCTATAACGCCGCGAAGCCAATCAGGAGAAGCGCCGTGTCAGGAGAATTGTCACCTATCGACAAGGCCAAGTATGTCGCCGCGAAACGGTCGGTCGATTACATCGAAGACGGCATGCGCGTCGGACTCGGGACAGGTTCCACGGCGGCGTGGATGGTGCGCTGTCTTGGTGAACTGGTCCGCGATGAAGGGTTGAATGTGCGCGGCGTGCCAACGTCCACACGGACGGCAAAACTCGCCACGGATATGGGGATCAACGTTGTCACGCTCGAAGAAGCGCGCTGGTTGGACGTCACTATTGATGGCGCCGACGAATTCGACGCAGACATGAACCTGATAAAGGGTGGCGGCGGCGCACTGCTGCAGGAAAAAATCGTTGCGACAGCCTCGGATCAGATGATTGTGATCGCCGATGTGGGCAAGCAGGTGGAAACGCTCGGTGCCTTCCCACTGCCGGTGGAAGTGGTGCCTTTTGGCTGGAAGACAACAAAGGCGCTCATCGAAGAATTGCTGATTTCAATGGATGTTTTGGGCCGAGAAGCGCACTTGCGTATGACCGGGAACAAGCCCTTCGTGACCGACGAGGGAAACTATATCCTCGATCTTCAGCTTGGCCGAATTGGTAACGCGCATCAAATGTCCATGGTGCTCAACCAGATGCCGGGCGTGGTAGAAAATGGCCTGTTTATAGACATTTGCGATGTTGTCGTGCTCGGGTACGGGGACGGTCGCGTGGAGTGTCGGGATATCAATGCAGGCACGGTCAATGAAGACCGTCTCGATTTCGTCGAAACAGAGAACCTGTTTTCGGATCTTGAGGACTAAACGGGGGTCATCTTGGCGTTTGACTACGATCTTTTTGTTATTGGCGGCGGATCTGGCGGAGTTCGCGCGGCCAGAGTGGCGAGCCAAACCGGTGCCAAAGTCGCGCTTGCAGAGGCAGATCGATACGGAGGCACCTGCGTCATCCGGGGTTGCGTTCCTAAAAAACTGATGGTGTTTGCGTCGGAGTTCGCAGGGCTGCCTTCGACAGCTGAAGCCTATGGCTGGGATATTCGCGCGGGATCTTTTGACTGGCAGGCATTTTCGCGAAAGCTGAACGAGGAATTGGACCGTCTCGAACAGGTCTACCGAAACCTCTTGTCCGGTTCGGGTGTTGAGACATTCGATGCATGGGCGCGGATCACCAATCCGCATCAGATCACGTTGTCGACAGGCCAGAGTTTCAGCGCAAAGCACATTCTGGTCGCAACAGGAGGTCACCCGGTCCGCCCGGATATGCCGAATGCCGATCTGGGCCTTGTCTCAGACGATTTGTTCCACCTGCCAAAGATGCCGGACTCTATTCTGATTGTGGGGGGCGGATACATCGCCTGCGAGTTTGCCTGCATTCTGGCCGGCCTCGGCGTGAACGTGACACAGTATTATCGCGGCGCGCAGATCCTGAGAGGCTTCGACGAGGAAGCGCGCGGCATCATCGCTGAAGGCATGCGTGAGAAGGGGATTTCTTTGCATGTTGGGACCAATATTCTGGACATGGCTCCGGCGGATCAGGCCCGTGGGATCGCGCAACAGGGACGCGTGATCGAGCCTGGCATGGGTGCGCCTGCGGGTGAACGCACTGCGGCCCGGTCAGAGGAACACGACGGTCCGATCTGGGTGAAGTCCAGCACGGGGTCGGAAAGTGTGTTTGACGCCGTCCTGTTCGCAACCGGGCGTGACCCCAACACGACAGATATCGGTCTCGAAGAGGCAGGGGTGAAAATCGGGCGGCGGGGCGAAATTCTGGTTGATGCATACAGTCAGACCAATATTCCGTCGATTTACGCGATTGGCGATGTGACGAACCGTGTCAACCTGACGCCAGTCGCCATTCGCGAAGGCATGGCTTTCGTCGATACCGTGTTCAAAGGCGTGCCAACGCCGGTCGATCACACGCTGATCCCATCGGCGGTCTTCACACAGCCGGAATTCGGCACTGTCGGCTTGAGCGAAGAAGACGCCCGGGAACAAGAGCCGGTTGACGTCTATTGCACGTCATTTCGCCCGATGCGGACGGCCTTTGCCGGTCAGCCGGACCGGGTACTTATGAAGCTGGTCGTGTCGAAGGCCAAAAGGACAGTCCTGGGCTGCCATATCGTCGCACCTGGTGCTGGTGAAATGATCCAACTTGCGGGGATCGCCGTGAAAATGGGGGCGACGAAGGAAGATTTCGACAGAACGGTCGCAGTTCACCCCACCATGTCGGAAGAAATCGTGACTATGCGTGAACCAATGCGAAGCGCTTAGGCGCTGTTGCTTGAATTTTGGCACGCGCTGCACAGGTATGAAAGAAACATTGCGCGGGGATCCGCGCGCCAATGCAAGGGAAAACCAAATGGCTGGACAATCTGGCGGCCCGTGGGGCGGCGGCGGCAATCGCGGTGGCAACGGCGACGACCGTGGCAATCGCGGCGGCGGCAATGGAGGTCGCCGTCCTCCCGAAGGCGGCCCGCAAATACCCGAGATCGATGAATTGGTCCGCAAGGGTCAGGATCAACTCCGTGTCCTGATGGGCGGTCGCGGCGGCAGCGGCGGCGATGGTGGTAGTGGCGGCGGTGGGGGCGGCTTTGGCAAAGGCCCCATTCTGATAGGTCTCGTGATTGCCGCTCTGCTCTGGGGGGCGACAAGTTTTTATACGGTTCGACCAGAGGAACGGCCGGAAGAGCTCTTCCTTGGTGAAAACTATCGCACAACCAACCCGGGTCTGAATTTCGCGCCCTGGCCGTTGATCACCTACGAGAAGCTATCCGTCACCAGCGAGCGTAACGAAGATATTGGTGTCGGCGGCAGCGGGTCTGATGCGGGTTTGATGCTCACCGGAGATGAAAACATTGTCGACATCGACTTCCAGGTTGTGTGGAATATTTCCGATCCGGCGCGTTTCCTGTTCAACCTGAGAGATGCGCGGGCCACAATTCGGGCAGTGTCCGAGTCAGCGATGCGCGAAATCATCGCTCAATCACGTCTGGCGCCGATCCTGAACCGCGACCGTGGAGCGATCGCCGCGCGTCTGGAAGAGCTGATCCAACAGACCCTGAACAGCTATGACAGCGGTGTGAACATCGTGCGAGTGAACTTCGACAAAGCAGACCCGCCGCGCGAGGTGATCGACGCTTTCCGAGAAGTCCAGGCGGCGGAACAGGAACGTGACCGGCTGGAGAAAGAGGCCGATGCCTATGCCGCACGTGTTCTCGCCGAAGCGCGCGGTGGAGCCGCGCAAACGCTTGAAGAAGCAGAAGGTTACCGCGCCCGCGTGGTGAATGAGGCGCAAGGTGAGGCAAGCCGTTTTTCGGCGGTTCTGACCGAGTACCAAAAGGCGCCGGAAGTCACGCGCAAGCGTCTCTATCTGGAAACGATGGAGGATGTGCTCGGCGACATGGAACTGATCATTCTTGATGAAAACGGCGGTGGCTCGGGAGGCGTCGTGCCTTACCTTCCGCTGAACGAATTGCGTCGCAATACCACATCGGTCGCGGGAGGAAATTAAGATGAAGAAATCTGCAATCATTCTTCCGATCATCGCCGTGTTGGTCATCGGGGCATTGTCGGCACTATTCATCGTCGATGAACGCGAGAAAGCCCTGGTGCTGCAATTCGGTCGTGTTGTCAGTGTCAAAGAAGAGCCGGGCCTCGGGTTCAAGATACCCGTAATCCAGGAAGTCGTTCGCTATGACGACCGTATTCTAAGTCGCGACATCGATCCGCTCGAGGTCACGCCTCTTGATGACAGACGTCTCGTCGTCGATGCGTTCGCGCGATACCGTATTGTCGACGTCGAACGGTTCCGTCAGGCGGTCGGCGGAGGCGGCATCGATTTTGCCGAAGACCGTCTGGATTCGATTCTGCGCGCGCAGACACGAGAAGTCCTGGGCTCTGTTTCATCCAATGACATCCTTAGTTCTGACCGGGCGGCTCTCATGCTCCAGATCCGCAATGGTGCGGTGACGCAAGCGGCGGATCTGGGGGTGGAGATCGTCGACGTGCGCCTGAAGCGTACCGCCCTGCCCTCCCAGAACCTCGCCGCCACGATTGAACGTATGCGCGCGGAACGTCAGCGGGAAGCGGCGGACGAGCGCGCACGCGGAAACGAGGCAGCGCAGCGTGTTCGCGCACAGGCAGACAGAACACAGGTTGAAATCGTGTCAGAGGCGCGGCGTGAAGCAGAGATTACACGCGGCGAAGCCGATGCGGAACGCAACGCCATCTTTGCGGATGCATTTGGCGCGGATGAAGAGTTCTTTGAATTCTACCGGTCGCTGAACGCCTATCGCGCAGCCTTGCGTGGAGATAACTCGTCGATGGTGCTTTCACCGGACAGTGAGTTTTTCAACTATCTGAGGTCTGATCAAGGCGTAACCCGGGCTCAGTAAGGTCAGCGCCGATGCTGGCGGACATCACGATTGCGTTGGGGCTTGTCCTCATCCTAGAGGGGCTGGTCTATGTGCTGGCCCCTTCGTTTTTGGAGCTACTGCTCGCCATGCTGCGAACGCTGACCGAAGAGCAAAGACGTCTGATTGGGCTCATTGCAATCACAATCGGCGCGGCTTTGATCCTCGCTGCAAAGACGTTTGGTGGCGGATAAACTCACGTTCTTGTCTGCCAGCGCTCCTCTATGTCTCACATCAGCGTGACAAGTTGCTCGAATTCAGAGACATTATTTTGTAAAATTGGGCGCGGAACATACATGGTGATATGGCGGAACCAATCAGCCGGGATCGCCCGCCCAAACGGACACCAATTTAAGGAATTGTCACGCGTGACCGAACTCGCATTATCCCCTTCTCGCATGCAACTCAGCGCTATCCGCGCCCTCTGGTTGACGGTTTTGACGGTCTCCTTCCTGGTGGCGCAGACACTCGTTTCACAGGCCCGTCCAGACAGTTTCGCTGATCTGGCCGATGAGATAAGCCCGTCGGTTGTAAACATCACCACATCAACGGTTGTGGCGCGTGGCACCGGGCCCTCGCCGATTGTGCCGGAAGGCAGCCCATTCGAAGATTTTTTTCGGGAGTTTCAGGACAGAAACAACCAGGGCGACCGGCCCCGCCGAACATCGGCCCTTGGTTCGGGTTTTGTGATCTCTGAAGATGGCTTTATTGTCACGAACAATCACGTCATTGAAGCGGCCGACGAGATTATCATCGAGTTCTTCTCAGGTGAGGAACTTGAAGCGGAGGTGATCGGCACCGATCCAAAAACCGACATTGCCCTGCTGAAAGTCGATACTGACGAGGCGCTGCCCTTCGTATCCTTCGGAGATAGCGACACGGCACGTGTGGGAGACTGGGTAATTGCCATGGGCAATCCGCTTGGTCAGGGCTTTTCAGTTTCTGCCGGCATCGTATCGGCTCGCAACCGCGCCTTGTCCGGGACCTATGACGACTACATTCAGACCGACGCTGCGATCAACCGTGGAAACTCCGGTGGTCCGCTCTTTAATCTCGAAGGCGAGGTCGTTGGTGTGAACACGGCGATCCTCTCGCCAACCGGTGGATCGATCGGCATCGGATTTTCCATGGCATCGAACGTCGTGACGCGGGTTGTCGGTCAGTTGAAAGAGTTCGGCGAAACGCGTCGGGGCTGGCTTGGCGTTCGCATTCAGGACGTGACGGATGACGTCGCCGAGGCGATTGGTCTGGAAAAGGCAGCAGGAGCGCTTGTGACGGACGTGCCCGAGGGTCCTGCGGAAGAGGCGGGCATGCAGGCCGGTGATGTGATCGTGCAATTCGACGGCTATGACGTGGAGGACACGCGCGGCCTCGTGAATCGCGTGGGCAACACCGAAGTTGGCAAATCCGTGCGCGTTCAGGTTTTCCGCGAAGGCAAGACGCAAAGCCTTTTGGTTACTCTTGGTCGCCGGGAAGAGGCCGAGGGGGCCGTGCCGGTCGCACAGGTTGAGAACGAGGATGCCGAGCCCGAAGAAAAACAGGTTCTCGGCCTCACGCTCTCTACCCTCAACGATGAATTGCGCAGTCAGCTGGAATTGTCCGACGATGCGACCGGACTTGTGGTCACCGATATCGATACATTGTCAGAGGCGCATGAAAAGGGCATGCGCGCTGGCGACGTGATCACCGAGGCCGGGCAACAGAGTGTGGCAACGATTTCCGATCTCGAAGAGCGGTTGGAAGAGGCGCGCGAAGCTGGACGGAAATCCATTCTTTTGTTGGTTCGCCGAGCCGGTGAGCCGCGTTTCGTCGCTCTTCCGATCGAAGAAACCGCCGCCGAGTAAAGACAGTCAAAACAGAACATTCAGACAGGCGGCGCTGGTTACCCGGGCCGCCTGTTTTGTTACTCCGGCACAGGAAAGGGTTGCAACTGCGCATCCCTGCGCAGGTAAAGCGGGTGCTTTGCAGAGCCATCCTTGTTCAGCCCGAAACACCGCAGAGCTTTACCTGTCGATGCGAGGTTTGACACGGTTTCGTTCACGATCGGCGCGTAGCGCCTGTGAAGCTTACCGAAAGCCAGAACAACAAGCTCCGAGCGCGCCGCGAGTTCCATCAGGGCCGGTAGATTATCCGGGCTTCGGGCCTCTGCGGGATCCACAGGGATGTCCTTGGGAGAGGTGGCGCGCCAATCGAGAACATTGCCCTTCAGGTAGATGCTGTAACCCCAGTCCCGCGCGAATGTCAGTTCGCGATGGCATGTGGGATCTGATGTCTCGGCATCAGCGACGGAGGGGTTCATTCCGACGAACAAAATGGCGCGGGGTGTGTTTACATCCGAAGACCAATCGCGTTCCAGCGTTTGACGATACCGCCCGCAATCAGAAAACCGGGCACGGCCCTTGATGCCATCGGGCAGACGCAATCGGACCTTTCCCCCCGGATCATGCATCCGCTGCATCGGCCCGGCTCTTCTGCTGCGGTGTGTTGAAAACGCGAGTCGGTTGAAGCAACCCTGCGCGGTAGCGTCCAACGGCCACCGCATGATTGTCGCATGCCGCCCAGCACTCATCCCCATATTCCAGTGTCGAGCCTGACACGGAACCGGGATTTCCATTTCTCAGACGCACCGCCTCAGCCGCATTGCAAACCATACGGGGAAGAAAGGTCAAACCCTCCTCGAGAGGGCGCAGATGACTCTGCGAAAGCTCATCCCGGCTCAGCCGGTCCAGATCTTCAAATGACAGAGCATCATGGTCGGTGAAGGGACCGGACCACACACGATGCAGCGTTTTGACATGCCCGTAACATCCCAGAGCCTCTCCTAAATCCCGCGCTATGGAACGAACATACCCGCCCTTTCCACAAACCATGTGCAGGATGACATGATCCGGATCGGGTCGATCCACCAGTGTGAGTTCTTCAACCCAAAGCGGTCGCGCCGCCAGATCAAAATCTTCGCCATCTCTTGCCCGCGCATATGCCCGCTCTCCTTCAACTTTCACAGCGGAGTATGTGGGGGGAACTTGCTTGATATCGCCCAAGAACTGGCTCAGCGACTGCTTTATCACATCATCCGAGGGCCGCAGATCGCTTGTCGCAACAAGCGCACCCTCGACGTCGTCTGTCTGCGTCGATTGACCCAAACGTACGACGAAGCGATACGCTTTCAGTGCATCCGTGACGTAGGGAACGGTTTTCGTGGCCTCGCCAAGTGCAACTGCGAGTACACCGGTTGCAGTCGGGTCCAGTGTTCCGGCATGGCCGGCCTTGCGCGCGTCAAATGCCCACCGGACTTTACCCACCACAGAGGTCGAACTCACGCCGGCGGGTTTGTTCAAGACCACCCAGCCTGATATGTTCCGACCCTTGCGTTTGCGCGCCATGGCGATCTGTCCGATCCATGCTGTGTTCCGAATTTGGTTGCCTAGCCGACGCTCTTCAGCCTGTCAAATACAGCCCGGAAAACGCAAGGTTACCGGGATGCCTCAGAAACGACTCCGACGATGGGTCCCATTGGAAAGCCGCCATCCTGCCTGTCCAGATCAGGCGCAAACAGCCGAGAGATATTACCGTCGAAATAGAGCGCCTGGGGCACGCCGAGGTGATCGCGAAAAAACCGCGCAAAGGTGTGAAAATTCAGTGGGTTTTCAGAGATCACGAAGAATGCAAATCGTCCGTCACCGCTTGTTCCGACACCATTGCGAATAAACAGGCTGTCGCTGTCCTCCAGAAATCGCGGATGCAGGGCACCGTCGATCACCAGCATCGGGCCTGACTGGCTCGCAAAGCGGCATTCCGTACGGTCACGTACGTATTGAAGTGTCTCGATGACATCTGCTCGTCCGGGTCGGATGCAAAAAACACCGTTTGGCAGAAGCCCGAAATTTCCCGGGCCATCGCTTGTGATCACCCGCATCTGTTCAGTGCTGTTTTCAACAAAAAGCCCGACGGGAGATCTGTCGAGATGATACATCCCCGCATTCATCGCGAATTGCAGTTCGCGCCCTTCGCGATCCAACATATCGGCGAGGTTACCAAAACTTCCCAGAGGACGTCCGTTTTGAGGATCATTCAGGAAAAGGCGCAGGTCTTCTTCGGATGCATCCACCTCGCAGACGACAAAATCCTGAGCGGCGAAGTTTTGCGTGCTACACTCAACGGCATTCACGGGCAAAGCCCAGATGATAACGCCGAACAGTGCCCCGACGCCGCGCGCGCGCTCAATCATCCAGATCACGCCGCACCGTCTCCTGAGAAAAAATCCGCCGGGTTTCATCAAGCTGATCGAAAGTCTCGTCCAGCCTGAAACGCAATTCCGGTGTGAATTTCAGATTAAGTTTTTTTCCGATGACGCGCCTGATTTCCCCCCGGTTCCGGTTCAGAAGATCAATGAGCGAGTCTCGGCCTTCACCCCCGAGAGGAAGCACAAACGCCGTGGCGACTTTCAGATCGGGGGAGGCGCGCACTTCTCCAACCGTGACCGAAACACGATTGAGGTCGGGGTCATGGATATCTCCGCGCATCAACACATCCGACAGGGTACGCCGGACCAATTCTCCAACCCTAAGCTGGCGCTGCGACGGGCCGGACCCCTCATGAAACCTGTTCTTTGTCATACCCGGCATCTAAGCGCATTGGCGGGCTTTGCCAACATAGGATGCCTACGGTATGCACAGCACGAAGAAGAGGAGTGATTATGACAGACCTGCCCAAACTCGTCGTAACAGGGGCATCAGGACGCATGGGGCAAATGCTGATCGCCGAGATCATGGCATCGGAACGGGTCGCGCTCGGCGCTGGTGTCAGGCGTCACTGGATTGCCGCTGTCATCATAGAACGGATGGCCAGCGCCCATCATGACCGCAAGCTCGCTCCCCGCCATCTCGTTGAAGATCTCCGCGTAGTTCTTGCGCGAGTTGTTGTGTGCGATGGTGGAGGCGTGGGTCGCATGGTATTCTTGCACAGTGTGGACCGCAGCAG
>ERZ1740060.413-NODE-413-length-25783-cov-24.845266_pt1 | contig 25783 bp, 22 predicted proteins | sample MGYA00581743_ERZ1740060 | MGnify/ENA primary metagenome ERZ1740060 (study PRJEB43018, sample SAMN04849235) | marine metagenome | isolation source: floating plastic debris | place: Pacific Ocean | collected 2008-08-27 | study: EMG produced TPA metagenomics...
GATGCTCAAGCGCCTAGCCGCCACTGCTTAGAGATCTCAAATAGGTTCTATAGCAGTATTTCGCGGCGTTGATGTGCCTCAGACGCTCAGTTCGACATCGTATCTTGTCTAGCCCCCTTCAATCATGGGTGACCGAAGGAGCTGAGATCTTAAGAATGATAGACTGGGAGGCTTTTGAGTGCGCAACCGCTCTACCAAGGAGAGTTTTTTGAATCCTGGCTTTTGAGGTACAGGAGCGGGTCAAGAATCCTGACAACGTAAAGCAGCAGTTTCTACCGCGAATGGAGTTCCATCCTCAACGATGCAAATTTACGGTCAAGCATCACGGCTTCATTTGGCGACTCGCAACCGTTGAGGATAGGCTGACAAAAGAACTACTGTGCAGGGGAATAGCCGAATGCGGTTGCTGAAGAAAATTGCGGCGGGACTTTTACTGCTCTGCGGTCTACCGCTCACCCTCGCACTCACCGTACAACTGTTAAACCCCGACCTGTCCCCAGAAGACAAAGAAGGCAGCGTTCCCGCCATCGTTTTGTTTGGCCTGCCGCCCATCGCGATCGCGGGCTGGCTCATTTACAGCCTGCGACAGCAGCATGAATCAGCCGCGAACAAGAGCGATCGCGAAATCGAGCAGCTATTTCTCCAAGAATTGCAAGCCCATGGCGGCGTCATCAGTCCCATTATTTTCGCCACGAAAACAGAGCTGTCACTAGACGAAGCTAAGACGTACCTCGATCAAAAAGCCGTGCAGCTCAACGCCTCATACGAAGCCACAGAGCAGGGCGGCGTGGACTATCGGTTTCCGCTGTGAGTATCGCCGAGTTTGAATTCGTCGGTCGACAGCAATAAATACAACCTTCAGACACTGTCAGTAAGGCCGTAAAGTCCCGCGCTCACTGAACTTTGAGACTGCCCTCCACCCTGAGGAACTCGCCTAAAAACCCGAGATCGCCGTCAGGGCATCCCGATCAAGTGAGAACACCTGTCAAGAAACTGGTCGGTCGCGATCGCCTCAGCCATAACAGCGACACCTGCTGCCCTGTCAACCAGCAACCCCAGCGTTACCCTTCCCCCTTCACCGCAGACGAACGCCACACCGCGTAGGCAAACCCGGCGCGACCCACGCAAAATACCGCCAGCATCGCGGAAACTGATCGTCTCAAACCCCAACCCCACAGTCGATCCAAGAATATTCATAGAGCCAAATCTATGATATTTTTCATCGGCGGCTAACATTTCTTTGCTATTGACAAAAATAGGCAAACCCTAGTCCTAGCAATAGTTTCAGCAAAACAGCGCCTCTCAAATCGCCTCTGAATTTCTGATTGCCCTGCTTTTTATTGAAAACTGGTTGCAATAAAATTCGCGATTGGGTACTTTATTGTTAATGAAAGTCATTAAGTGCAAGCTGACTGTCATTGCGATTATCGCCTGCAGCCCTGAAAGCCTCGGAGTATAAGCGTTTCAGGCTTGCAGGTAGCTGATTTAAGCCGCTTTGGCGCGGTAGCTGAGGGTGCAGCTTGATCAGAAGTATTCTCACCTGCGATCGATGATTTCCCCTGGTCTGCCACATTCTTTACTTACTAAAGCTGACATGCACACGCTTGACTCAGACGCCACAATTCTGCACCACCTTGACCCAATCGACCGGTGGAACGTGTTTCATCGCCTACAAGAGCTATCTGTGCCCTGCCACTGTACAGCGGGTCAGCCCCTCACCGTCACCATTAATAGCCCAGCTACCGCCCTGCAGGTTTGGAGCGTCATTCGGCGTTTAACCCTGTCTCGGAGCGCGGCGATCGCAAGCTTAGAAACCTGTTGGAGGCAAGCCGTTTCATGATTGAATCGACGTCTGGAATTGATTGGGTCACCCCAGCCGAGCTGCAGCGCCCAGAAGGCACCGTGCTCAAAGGGCAGTTTGTCGAGGTGCTGCGGTCGAAAAAAGGCAAGCTCAAAGGCATCACCCTCCGTACCCCAGTGCAAGAATATGCCATCAAGCTGCCCAAGTATTTACGCCCAGTCGTAGTGCGCGAATTGGCTCCCCACGCCTTTGTGCAAGTGTGGGCCTACCGGGAAGAGGATAAGTGGCGCGGTATCAATATCTTGCCGCTGGCCGAAGCAGAGGCGATCGCCCTTAGAAATCTCTGGCAAGAGCTGCCGCCGCCGACCCCACCAAAATCAATGGCCTCGTCACCTCCGTTCTGCGTGAAAGTGTGTAGCAAAGGCAAATGCTTTAAGCGCGGCGGACGTCAGATTTTGCAAACCCTGCAGGCAGAAGTCGCTGCTGACCCCAACTTGAGCCACGTGTCGGTGAAAGGCGTGGGGTGCATGAGCGCTTGCAAGCAAGGGCCAAATCTGCAGCTCTCGACCTCGAAAAAAGTCATTAGCGGGGTGACTGCCAACAATGCGCTGCCGCTGATCGCCAAGCATTCAAAACGTTAGCGAGGCTCGACCGAGAAGCGCTAATCCATTAGCCATTGGTCGAAGCCTATTTAGCGTGATCGATTTGCGGTGATGAGACCAGTCTATTGCAGACAAGAAACCCATGAAAAATTCAATTCAGCTAATTGATTCAAATCAGTTCCTGCACCCTCCTTAAGGGAGAAAATGCAGGAATTGTGATTGTCTCAGCTACAGACGTTACCAGCCGAGTTTGAGGCTGTCAGGAGTCAAGAAATGATCAAGGTGATAGGCGCGTTCTTCGGTCTTGAGCAGAATTTGCTCCAGCAGATAACGGGTCGCGCGATCGCCCAAGCTCTCAGCCTGACTGGCTAAGCGCCGCAGCATTTCTATCACCGACTGCTCAGCTTTGAGGTCATGATCAATCATGATCCGGCAGCGGTAAACGTCATCGCCTTCGGGCGTAAAGCAGCACAGCTCTGACAATTTGCCAAAGGAAAGCGCGGGGACACCGCCCAAACCGTGCAAGCGCTCACCGATCTCATGGGCGTGCTCCTGCACCGCTTCGTAGCTCTCAGCAAAATAATCATGGAGCATATGGTACTCAGACCCTTCCACCACAAAATGCTGTTTTTGGTACTGCAAATAAAGTCCCATAAAGCTGGCGTAGGCCATCCCCAAGCCTTCGACAATGGGCTCTGTCACGGACTTCTCTAGCAGAACGGTATTGTCAGCGACTTCTCCATAGCTTTGCAGGTGCGTTTCAGTGATCGGCATGTTTCCCCTCTTGAATAACTGGCAGTGAAACCTGAATGTGAGCGAACTCTAGCTGTTTCAGATGCCTATAGAGTCTACCGTTCTTTTTTTGGATTTTCAAAAAGGCAAAAATTGATTGAGTTGAGAAAAATCCAGGTTCTCAAAAATTGAGAACACCATAGCGAAAACCATTGTCAACAAGTTTTTAAAGCGAACTGAAAACGTTTTTCAATAAGTCTTTGGAGTGATTATGAGCCTTGCTACCATGTCGTCCCCTCATTTTGTCTACGGCAGTCACCACCCTGAAGTGCTCAAAACGCTGCTCAATCAAGAAGGTTTTCGGATTACTCAGCAGCGACATAAAATTCTTGAGGTTCTTAATGCGGCGGCCGAAGGTGACCACCTCAGCGCGGAAGATATTCACCAAAAACTATTAGACCAAGGCGAAAAAATCGGCGTCTCAACGATTTATCGCACACTACATCTGTTAGTTGATTTGGGCTTGTTGCGAGAGTTGGCGCTGTCAGAAGAGCGGAAATTTTATGAGTTGAGCAACCCTATGACGGTGGCTCATCATCACCTTATTTGTAGCCAATGTGGCTCGGTAAAAGAATTTGAAGACGCGGCGATTGTCTCGTTAGGGCAGGACGAAGCGCTGCGACAGGGGTTTTCGCTGTTAGATTGTCAGTTCACAGTCTATGGCGTCTGTGAGCAATGTTCGTGAATCAGCAGACAACGTCCAGCCGCTAGTTCAAGCTTTTTGAGAGGCTTGAAAATTCAGCGATCGCGGCACTGGCTACTTTTGCTGATCGCCCTCATTCCCTGAATCTACCGCTCAAAGTCCCTCTCCCGAGCTAGCGGTATTATCCTGAAGGGCAGAATGCACTTTGGGATCAGGAGATGGGGAATGCCGACAGTCACCGCTCAGGGCAAAACGTTTAACTGTGAGCCGGGCGCCAACCTCCGTCAGGTGCTGTTGCAGCAAGGGATTGATCTTTACAACGGGTCGGCCAAGGTGATCAACTGCCGGGGTATCGGCACCTGCGGCACCTGCTCGGTGCACATTAGCGGCTCGGTCTCTGCGCCCAACTGGCGCGATCGCGCCCGCCGCGCCTTGCCGCCCCATCAGGCCGAGCGAGATTTGCGGTTGGCCTGTCAAACCCAGGTGATGGGCGATATTTGCGTGACTAAATATGATGAATTTTGGGGACAGGGCACCGAGCCCGTATGGTCGCCCGAGCAGTCGTGAACATTTCAGCGATGCGCACTATGATTGGGTGAGCCATCACCCCCTTCCTTTAAGAAGTCGGGATCATGCGCGTTCTGGAGGAATCTTTTGATGAATCGGTATTTGGTTGCGCTGCTAGCCTTGCTGGGCATGGTGGGCCTTTACAGCGTTCTCAATCCGCCTGATACGTCATCATCGGCGGCGGATTCTGACGCCGACCCAGTGGTCACTGTTGACACCACTGGGCTCGAAGGTGCCGGAGCCAATGTGCTGCGGCAGACTTCGCCACTCGGTTTGGAACGTCTAGCCGCCATTCAGGTCGATGGTGCTGCGAGCGCGCCTACGACTGTTGAGTCTCCTGAGCCCGCCGCCGCGCCCGCGACCACCCCGCCCGTAGAGCCCGAACCGGCACCGGCACCGGTTATCCCCGAAACTCCGCCACAAGAGCCGATTCCGGCTTTGTGGTGACTACTAGAGCTGAACGCTGCTCGCTCCCGATGATCACGCTACTGCCAACAATGCCAACTGTCGGGTCTCAGCCGCATAGCAATGCACCGAATCCCGATGAGTTTCAGGGCGGCTCCTAAATGTTGACGGCATAGCGGTATTTTCTTCGCAGTCGCCGGCTACGGCTGATACGTAAGTCATGATTTGGCCCATGGATGGGGTTAGATCCCCCTCAATCCCCCTGGAAAAGGGGGACATCCCAGTTTAAATTGGCTAGAGCCCCCTTGTTAAGGGGGCAGCGACAGCGGGGGAGCAGCCTTTTCGCTGAGTTCTAGAAATGCGTACAAGCGACAACAGTCGTCGGAGAGGGCGAGAGTCGTCTAGGATTTAAACCAGCGCGACGTTTTTTAGTTAGGCAAGGTCAATGGCAGGGACTCCAGACGTCCTGATTGTAGGGGGCGGCATCATCGGGTTGGCGATCGCTCTCAGGCTGCGGCAAAATTCGCTGGCCGTGACGGTGCTCAGCCGCGATTTTGCCGAGGCCGCTAGCCACGTTGCCGCAGGCATGTTGGCCCCAGGCGCCGAAGCGTTGCCGGCTGGACCACTACTGGACTTGTCGCGCCAAAGCTTGCAGCGGTATCCCGATTGGGCCAAAAAGCTCGAAAGTTTGACCGGGCAAGACGTGGGTTACTGGCCCAGCGGCATCCTCGCGCCGCAGTGGACGCGGCCCCAGCCGTTCGCCGATACCCCCTCCCACACGGGACGCTGGTTAGAGGCCACCACCGCGCAGCATTATCAGCCGGGGCTCACGGACGCGATCGCCGGGGCCTGGTGGTATCCCGAAGAAGGGCAGGTGGACACTCGCGCCCTGGCCCGCGCCCTGCGCTTGGCCGTCCAAGATGCCGGAGTCGAAATTCAAGAGGACGTCACCGTCCAGGGCTTTGTACAGCAGCAGGGACGCGTGCAGCAGGTACAAACCACGGCGGGCAACTTTCAAGCCGGACACTACGTGCTAGCTACCGGGGCTTGGTCGAACGCGCTGCTGCCGATTCCCGTCTTTCCAGTCAAGGGGCAGATGGCGGCGGTGCAGGTGCCATCCCACTATGGCCAAGCGCAGCCACTACAGCGAGTCTTGTTTGGCGCAGACGGCATTTACATCGTGCCCCGACGCAATGGCCGCATCGTGTTAGGCGCGACCAGCGAGTCAGTGGGTTTTACGCCGGGCATCACTGCGGCGGGCCTGGCGCACTTATTTCACAAAGCGGTGACGCTGTTTCCGGCCCTCAAAGATTTCCCCGTGCAGGAAACCTGGTGGGGCTTTCGCCCGACCACGCCTGATGAAGCGCCGATTTTAGGCCCGAGCGCCTGCGAAAATCTCACCTTGGCCACGGGGCACCACCGCAACGGCATCTTGCTCATGCCGATTACGGCTGAACTGATCGCTGACGCGATTTTAGGTCGCCCGTCGCCTTTGCTAGACCCGTTTTCTTGGCAGCGGTTTGACCCCGCCGCCGCTGTTTCTGTCCTGCCATCGTCGCACCCTATGCCTACTGCTAACTCCCAAATTGTCCCTGCCCAGCCGCTTGCCCTCACTCAACCACTGGAAGATGACCAAGAGGCCCCGCTCGTCATTGCCGGTCGGGAGTTTCGCTCGCGCTTGATGACCGGCAGCGGCAAATATCGCGACTTCAACACCATGCGCCAGGCGATCGCCGCCAGCGGCAGCGAAATCATTACTGTCGCGGTGCGTCGGGTGCAAACTAATGCGCCGGGTCATGAGGGATTGGCCGAAGCCTTAGACTGGTCGCGCCTGTGGATGTTGCCCAATACGGCGGGCTGCAAAACGGCGGAAGAAGCCGTCCGGGTGGCCCGTCTGGGCCGCGAGATGGCCAAGCTGCTGGGGCAAGAAGACAACAACTTCATCAAGCTGGAAGTGATTCCCGACGCCAAATACCTGCTGCCGGATCCCATCGGTACCCTCGAAGCCGCCGAACAGTTGGTAAAGGAAGGATTCGCCGTGCTGCCTTACATTAACGCCGATCCGCTGCTGGCGAAGCGATTACAGGAAGCGGGCTGCGCCACTGTCATGCCGTTGGGGTCGCCGATTGGCTCAGGGCAGGGTATTCGCAATGCCGCCAATATTCAAATCATTATTGAAAATGCCACCGTCCCCGTGGTGGTGGATGCCGGTATCGGTGCCCCCAGTGAAGCCGCTGCAGCGATGGAAATGGGCGCGGATGCCCTGCTGGTCAACACCGCGATCGCCCAAGCGCCAGATCCGGTTTTGATGGGTCGGGCGATGGGGCTGGCGACCATCTCAGGACGGCTGGCCTACAGTTCGGGGCGCATTCCCGTCAAGGCCTATGCCAGTGCCAGTTCGCCGCTCACCGGCAAGATTACCGATTAGGGAATGTAGAGGGTAGAGGGTGGTGGGTAGAGGGTGCTCAAACAAGCAAAGGGGGTCGGGTATGAATTTGCCCCATCGTTAGAAGACTGACATGAGCTGACAGACCCTTGTCAAAGAAGAGTGGGCGTCTCGCCCACGGTCTTGAATAACCGGATTCATACTTCAATTCAGCAACGCCGAAAAGTTTTCAAAGCGCACTAACCCTTTCACGCCTCTTCCTGCCTGTCCTTACACCCGACTCCCCACCCTCCACTCTCTACTCCCCATCCTCCATTACTCTTCCACCGCATTCACCTGCCGCAAAAATTCTAAGACCTCATCACACCAGTCAATCCAGTCTTGCTCATAACGCAGACCCCGACGCAGGGTCAGGTAACGGTACCGTTCTTGGGCAGTAGGTTGGGCATAGGATTGGTACTGCGCTTTCATTGCTTGATACGCCAGCCTCTGATCTAAATGCATCTGACGGCGGCGCTGCAGCTCACGAATGAGAATGTCGTTAGGCATGTGGGCACCGCCCAAAACTTTGACGAGCAGATCTTCACGGATGGGGGTCGGCTCGGTGGGCTCCCCGTACCAGCGATGTAGTTCGGCCCGGCCTGAGGGGGTAATGGCGTAGATCTTCTTGTCGGGTTTGCCGTCTTGCGGCTCTAACTCGTAAGCCACCCAGCCCTTTTCCTCGATCTTGCCGAGTTCGCGGTAAATCTGCTGCTGGCTCGCTTTCCAATAGCAGCTCACAGTTCTTTCAAACTGTTTACTGATGTCGTAGCCACTCGCCGGATGTTCCGAGAGCACGGTCAAAATCGTGTGCGCCAAGGCCATAAATTAACGGGTCAACCAATCGTTTGACATATTCAATAAGTTGAGTATAAGCTCTGGAGGTATAAGCAACTAATTGAATATCAATTAGTTGGATACCAATTGGTTGTGCAGAGTTCTTAGGGCAGAGCTGATGATTTCTAAACCACCGTCGTCTGCGGGGGCCGAAGCCCCAAGCGCCGTCACGACTGAACCGCGATCGCTCCCGTTTAAGGCCTCACCTCGCCTATGGTGGGCACTGCCGATTGTGCTCGCTTCGACAATTGGCACCGTCTTTTTGGTGCGATCGCTGGGCCGAGGCGACTCCCCGGCTGAGGTGACTTCGGCGTTGCCCGTTGACGTGACGGTAGCGGAGGCAGTTAGCAGCTATACCACCGAGCGCACCTACACTGGTGAATTGGTGGCGGAACGCAGCAGTAATCTGGGCTTTGAGCGCACTGGCAGCGTGGCCACCCTGTTGGTCGATGAGGGCGATCTGGTGGTAGCCGGTCAGCCCTTAGCGCAGCTCGATACGCGGGCTCTGATCGCCCAGCGCGAGCAGGTCGAAGCGCAGCGGCAGGCGGCCCTCGCCCAACTGCGAGAACTGCAGGCCGGCCCCCGGTCAGAAGATATCGCGACGGCAGCGGCGGCAGTAGCCGAAATTGAGCAGGAGTTAGCCTTGGCGCAGCTACAGCGCGATCGCCGCGAGGATCTCTATGCTCAGGGGGCCGTTTCACTCGAAGAATTTGATCAGGAAAGCTTTCGCACCGGCGCGTTAGAAAATCGCCTGGCCCAAGCCCAGAGTCAGCTGGCCGAACTAGAAGCCGGTACCCGCATCGAACAGTTAGATGCCCAAGCCGCACGGGTCAGCCAGCTAGAGAGCAGCCTGGGCCAGATTGATGTCGAGCTGGATAAAAGTGTGCTGATCGCGCCGTTTGCGGGCGAGGTCAACAGCCGCCTGGTGGACGAAGGCACCATCATTAATCCGGGGCAAACGGTGCTGGAATTGGTAGCCACGGGGCCGCGCGAAGTCCGCATTGGCGTGCCTCCCGATGTCACCGATCGCCTGCGGATCGGCAGCGAACAGCAGATCACTGTGGGTGATCGCACTACCACAGCCACTCTGACAGCCCTGTTGCCCCAGTTAGAGGCCACCAGTCGCACAGTGACAGCCATTCTGCAGGTGCCCAGCAGCGACTCGACCCTCGGCCAAACGGTGCGACTGGTGATTGAAGAAACCCAACCGGCTGAGGGCATCTGGCTACCCACTTCAGCTCTGGTACCCGGCGAGCGGGGTCTGTGGTCAGTCTATGTGTTGACAGAGCCGGAGTCCGCAGCCGAATTAACTCGCGACGGTGCCCCAGAGGCCTACGTGGTGGGCCGACGCGAGGTGATGGTGGTGCACACTGACGGCGATCGCAGTTTAGTGCAGGGTACGTTGCAGGCTGGGGAGCAAGCGATCGCTGCTGGTACCCATCGCATCGTGCCCGGTGAGCGCGTGCAACCGACGAACCCCTAGTCGAGAGTCTTCTCACGAAACCGGAACGAAACCGAATGGTCACGCCAGTCCCCAAGGGCTCTGCGCTTAACCCCCATCCTGCATAACAACAACTTTCCGTCAGGGTTTTGCAGTGCCAAACCCCTGCGATAGGTATTAAAGAATTGTTGAAAACTGTTTCTCCCCTGGCCTCCCCTCTCCCCCACCCTCCAGTCAATTAAGAGCGCCCTAGCTCGGTCTGCCGCTGCCATATTGTTGAGCCATCCCCAATCATGCTGAACCTCTTTTACCGCAACCGACAGCTGCTAATACTGACGCTGGCCCTGGTAGTCGTCTGGGGCGTTTCCGCCCTCCTCAGCCTGCCCCGCATGGAAGATCCTCAAATCACCCAGCGCAACGCCCAGATTGTCACCTTTTTGCCTGGTGCGACTCCCGAGCGCGTGGAATCGTTAGTGACTCAACCGCTCGAAGATCAGCTGTTTGAGTTAGAGGATATCGACACGCTGGAATCCAGCTCTAGCGCTGGAGTTTCCGTCATTGCGATTGAGCTGAAAGACAGCATTCGAGACGTCGAGCCGGTGTGGGCCAAAGTGCGATCGCAGATCGATGATGCGGTGCCCGACCTGCCGCCAGCAGCGTCTGATCCGCAATATCGCGACAGCGACGTGACCGCCAGTGCCCTGATTGTCGGCCTCACCTGGGAACTGCCTGGCCCACCCAACTACATCATTTTGGGACGCCTAGCCGAAGGGTTAGAAGATACGCTGCGATCGCTCCCCGGCAGCGACAAAGTGGAGCGATTTGGCAGCCTGGACGAAGAGATTCAGGTGGTAGTGACGGCGAGTGAACTGGCACGCTTGGGGCTAACCGCGCAGTCGCTCTCTCAACAGATTGCCGCCAGTGACGCCAAAGTTGCCGCCGGGCAGCTCACCAGCGATCGCGACGAGCTGCTGCTGGAAGTCGATAGCGCCCTCGATTCGCTAGACCGCATTCGCACCATTCCGATTCAAGTGGGGCAGGATGGGGCCACGGCGCAGCTGGAGCAAATCGCCCAGGTCAGCCAAGGGGTAGAAGATCCGGCCCCGACCCTGGCGGTGGTCAGTGGCCAGCCAGCGGTCGTCATCTCCGCTACGGTCGAGTCCGACTACCGGGTCGATCTCTGGGCGGCGGACGCGCGGTCAGCATTGGCGGAGTTTAAGGCGACCCTGTCGGACGGCCTCGGGGTGCATGTGGTGCTGGATCAAAGCCAGTATGTGCAGCAGCGGCTCAATGGCGTCGTCAGCAATCTGATTGTCGGGTCACTGCTCGTGTTTGCCCTGTCGCTGCTGGTTTTGGGCGGCAAGTCGGCGCTACTGGTTGGCCTCGCTCTGCCGCTCACCACGCTGATGGTGTTTGGCTGGATGCGGGTGCTCGGCGTGCCGCTGCACCAAATGTCGGTGACCGGCATCATTATTGCCCTGGGGCTGTTGATTGATAACGCGATCGTCGTCGTCGATGAAGTGCAGGGCCGCCTGCGCTCGGGGCGATCGCCTGCCGCTGCCGTGGGCGAAACCGTGGGTCATCTGTGGGTGCCGCTGCTGGCCTCGACCCTGACGACGGTGCTGGCCTTTGTGCCCATCGCCACCTCTTCAGGGGGCACGGGCGAGTTCATTGGCACCATTGGCCTGACGGTGATTTTGGCGCTGATTAGCTCCCTCTTTTTATCGCTCACGGTGATTACCGCCCTGGCTGGTCGGCTACACCATTGGCAGCCCGGCGGTTGGCAGGCCGACTGGTGGCTACATGGCTTTTCTAACGCGGCGTTGGCCCGGGGGTATCGCGGCAGTCTGCGCCGTGCGTTTCGGCGACCTTGGCTGGGGGTAGCGCTGACGCTGGTGCTGCCCATGATTGGCTTTGCCGTCTTTGGCACGCTGGAGCAGCAATTCTTTCCCCCGACCAACCGCGATCAGTTTCAAATTGAGGTGCAGCTGTCGAATCAGAGCGCGATCGCTCAAACGGAATCGGTGGTACTGGCAGCCCGCGATCGCCTGCGGCAGCATCCCCAAGTTGAAGACATTCACTGGTTTATGGGCGAAAGCGCCCCCGCCTTTTTTTACAACGTTATTAGCGGTCGCGAAAATGCCCCCTACTACGCCCAAGGCATCGTGCAGCTCACCGGCACCGAGCGCCTGCGAGAGACTATTCAAGACCTGCAGACTGACTTAGATGCGGCTTTTCCCGAGGCGCAGGTTTTGGTGAAACAGCTAGAGCAAGGGCCCCCCTTTGATGCGCCCATTGAGCTGGAGATTTTTGGCTCCGACTTGGACGAACTGCGGGAAATTGGCAATGATTTGCGCTATCGGCTGTCGCAGTTTGCGCCGGTCACCCACACTAGCGCCAGCCTCACCGAAGCCCTGCCGAAGCTGGCCCTACAGGTAGATGAAACTCAGGCTCGCCAAGCTGGATTCGACAATCAAGCGATCGCCCAGCAGTTGCAGACGACGCTGGACGGCGCGGTGGGCGGCTCCATTTTGGACGACACCGAAACCTTGCCGGTGCGGGTGCGCGTGGCCAATGCCCAACGCGATGACCTGGCGCAAATTACCGCACTCGATTTGGTGAACCCGGAACACGGCGGCACGGTGCCCCTGACGGCGCTAGCCACGGTCACCCTAGAACCCGATCTCGCCACCATCACCCGGCGTCAGGGACAGCGGATCAATACCGTACGAGCCTTTTTGACTGCAGGCGCACTGCCCGATACGGTGCTGACGCAGTTTCAACAGCAGCTACACGACGACGACTGGCAGTTGCCCCCCGGCTATCGGCTGGCCTATGGCGGCGAAGCCGATGCGCGGGGCAGCGCCGTTGCCAATCTGCTGGCCGTGGTGGGCGTGCTCACCATTTTGATGACGGCGACGCTGGTGCTATCGTTTAATTCCTTTGGGTTGGCGGCGCTGCTGGGCTCTGTGGCGCTGCTGGCAGTGGGGCTGGCAGCCCTGGCGCTGAAGCTGTTTGGGTCGCTGTTTGGGTTCACTGCAATTCTCGGCACTCTGGGCCTGATCGGTTTGGCCATCAACGATTCCATCGTGGTGCTGGCCGCCCTGCGCGAAGATCCGGCGGCACGGCGCGGTGATGCGGCGGCGACGGAAGCGGTGGTGATGCACGCCACCCGCCATGTGGTCGCCACCACCCTGACCACCATCACCGGGTTCATTCCTCTCCTGATGGATCGCACCGGGTTTTGGCCACCGCTGGCGATCGCGATCGCGGGCGGACTCGGTGGGGCCACACTGCTGGCGCTTTACTACATCCCGGCGATGCACATCATCATCAGCCGGTCGGGCAAAGAGCAGGCGACAGAAGAAGTACCGGCGACGGCCGCGATCGACTCAGCCGCTGCAGCACCCGCTCACTAAAGCTAGATCGGCAGAGATTATGAGATGTACTCTCCTCTCAAAGCAATACGCAACTCGCAAAACAACCTTACGAAGCATCCAGCAAAGACTAAATCAAAGCAACCAAGCACTATTTACCCGGCAGATAGAGCCCAAGATGACTAAGCTGAAATATCAAATAATTATTCAATAGTCACATACAGCGACAGGTGATTTTCTTGCCAAAACCCATAACTATTTACACCACCAAAATCTTGGCCACGAGAAGCTTCTTACTAAAACCTATTTTCAGCCAAAAAAATAATAATCCTAGGTGCAAATCTTATTTCGATTTCATCAATTTCCTGTTGATACTCTCTAGAAGACATCAACAAGATTGAAAGTTCAAGGCAGAACTTATGGTTGAAAGATTGTTTCATGCCATTCAATTCCTGCCTCAAAAAAAACCAATCTTTTTTACTTGAATCGGCCTTAGACACGATCAAGAGATCGCAGTCCCCTGGATTTTGTGATCCTCTAGCGATGGAACCAAACACAAAGCATATTTCTATGAGCTGTTCAAAGGGAGATAAATTTATCGAAATCCAGGAGACTATCTTCTCACTGCCCATTTTTTCATGAATTCAAAAGTTTCACCATGTGGCATGACAATGACTCCATTCTCCACAGCATACCTTCGCGCTTCCATCGAGCATGAGCACCAAGAAGAAGGATAAGATATTATACTTCCGCCTATTTCTATTACTTTTTGAACAGTATCCACCGTGACCATATACTCTGAATGATCTGGACAATATATGTTATGTACTTCTTCCCACCAAGTTCTAACAGATATTAGTTCTTCCAAACTTCTGCTCACTCGAAGATTGGAATTTTTGCTGAGTTCTCGATACAACCAAGAATTATCTGCCATCTTTTTCAACTAAATTTTCTTATCGAATTCAAGCTATTCAACACTTCACTTCGTGCTGCTTCTACATGCGCGACTATATATTCTGGAAATTTAAAACTATTATGGATCTCTGTCGTAATTTCACAAAATATCTTGTAGCTATGCAAATGATTAATTAGTTCAACATAATTCCTGATTTCATCTCTATCATGAAGTAAATGCGATTGATCTTCCAGAATCCCAAGTATTCTATCGTTGTTGGGAAGAATGACATTCCCTCTAATCTCTGCCCATATTTTGGCAGCAGCTTCTCTTCTAATACGATCTTCAGGGAAGCTTCTTGGCCCAAAAACCATGAATAAGCTCTGATTGGCAGAGAGCAAAGAGTATAGTGGATTGTAAAATGAATTCAATTTTTCTGAAAGCAGATCTATATTCTTGAGCTTCACATCATTTCTATAATTTCTTCGCGAAGAAAGAATGACTTCATATAGCGAAACTGAATTAGTTACAACCAAAATCGCAATAGCTCCGACCAATGGCCAATAACCATTTTGGTACCAAGGATTTTGAGTTTGACTCTGAGCCAAGTGAAATTCAAACCTCAAAAGCTGCTGACCAAAGGCAGAAAAATAGTACAAAAGAATCATGATGACTACGAAATATTCTATCGTTCTGTGTAGCAGTAATCCGTAGGCAGAGTATGGCGTCGTAAATCGCTTCGATTTAGTTACGGTACTAAATGCGATACGGAGCTTGTAAGACACATTGATGACAAGCGTCATCATAGCTCGCCTGTGAGCATCACTTCATAAAGCAATCATTTCAAAGAGAGGGGTCATCTCTCATTGATAGTAACTTTTCTGTCCTCAGAGGCAATTGTATAATTCGCAAACGCTTCTCACGACAAAAGCAGTATTGCCTGAAACTCGACAAATGAAGTCTAATACAGTATCTATAAAAGCATTAAGCCTAAGCAAAATAGATTTTAGATTTTGAGTCAAGAAGACTTAAGTGTTTGACAATGAAAATACAATCCTACTTTTTATTTGGTGGAATAGATGAACCTAAATAACTTAGCTGACTTAGGCTCGGTGATTGGTATTTTTCTAGTTGCACTGGGTTTATACTTCTCTACACGACAATTTAAACTCAATCGAACCATGCAATATATGGAGTATTTGAGCAAGCCAGAAGTTATTGAAGTCAGAGCTGCCGTAGATGAGTGGTTGGCTTCTAGCAGTGATGACAACGCTCGAATAAAACACCTTGAAAAGGATTGTAAGCTTCACTCACAAGTTCGAGTGTTTGTAAGCTTCTGCAATCAAGTTTCTACAGCTTATCGATTTCGTGCAATTTATAAAGACATGGCATTTCATATTTGGTTTCCTTTCATTCCAAACTATTGGGAAAAACTAAAGTTTTACATGCTTTGGAGAAGTTCCCAAGGCTATGAGGTAGGTGGGGATTTTGAAAGATTTGCACAAGATATCAATAAGCATCATTTCAGAAGGAATAATTCTATTCGTAGAGGCAAAAAATAAAGTGGATATCCTCCAATAGGGCAACGACTTTGTAGTGCGATCGCGGATCTTTTAGGGTGCGCTGATAGTCAGCAACGCACCCTGTTATTGGGCATCACTTCATGAAATAGACATGCCCAATCGAGGATACGATCGCGATATTGAGCCCGTGATGATTAGGGCGATCATTAGGTACTGTTGACGGCTAGGCGCTTGAGTTTTAGCTGGATGCAGATGTGCCCACCCGGTCACGCAATGGGTAGCTGAATCAGGAACTGAGTTCCTTGACCGAGTTCAGACTGCACTTGCAGACTGCCACCATGCTTTTCTACAACGATTTCTTTGGAGATTGCCAGACCCAACCCGGTGCCTTTACCGACTGATTTGGTGGTAAACAAATGGTCAAAAATTTGGGCTTGCACAGTTTCACTTATTCCTTTGCCATTATCGCCAATCCGAATCTCAACGTTTTTTTGATTCGGCAGCACAGCCGTTTGGATCGTAATTTGGTGAGTTTTTTCACCTAGTCCAGAGTAGTCAGACTCCTGCACAGCTTCATCAAAGACATCAATTGCATTCGCCAGAATATTCATAAACACTTGATTAAGTTGACCGGGAAAGCAATTGATTTTAGGCAGCTCGCCATAATGTTTGATCACCTTAATTACAGAACGCCGATCATTTGCCTTGAGGCGATATTTTAAGATCTGCAAGGTACTGTTGATGCCTTCATGGAGATCGACAGTAACTTTGTAATCACTATCAGCCCGAGAGAAAGTGCGTAAACTGGTACTAATGTTCTTGATGCGATCCGTAGCGTTTTGCATGGAGTTTAGAAGTTCAGGTAAGTCTTCTATCAAGAATTCCAGCTCAATTTTTTCGGCATTTCCCTTAATTGATGCTGCCTCGTTGGGGTAATGTTGTTGATAGAGGTCGATGTGTGAAAACAGATCTTGAATATAATCTTTGGCGTTGCTGATGCTGCCATTGAGGAAGCCAATCGGGTTGTTGATCTCATGGGCGACTCCAGCCACCAAGTCTCCCAAAGTCGCCATTTTTTCATTTTGAATCATTTGCAACTGGGTAGATTGCAAGGCCAGCAATGTCTGCTCCAGCTCTTGAGTCTTCTGCACAATAGTTTCTTCAGCGCGCTTGCGATCGCTCACATCCTCAACGGCAATCAAAACTCCAAATACATCACCATCCGTATCCCGTAGAGGCGCTTTACTGGTGTCTAACCAGACGCATTGGCCCTCTGCGTTAGTCAACGTCTCAGTAATGTGCAATTCTGCTTGACCGGACTCCATCACTCGGCGATCACATTCTTGGTACCAGTCAATCTGATCAGCCCAAGGCATCTCGTTGTCATCCTTGCCGACGACTTCTGTTTGAGTGGCATAGCCAGAAGCTGACAGAAAGCTATTGTTGCAGCCCATAAAGACCGAGTTCCGATCCTTCCAGCAGATAATTTGGGGCAGCGTATCCAGTACAGTTTGGAGAATTTGAGTGGTGCGATATAGATTGTGGGTGCGCTCTTCAATCCGCTGCTCGAGTTCTGAGTTGAGTTGCTGCGTTGCCAGTTCCGCTTCTACCCGAGCCGTTACCTCTTGATAGGTAATCAGAATGCCATTCACGTTTCCCTGCTCGTCGTGCAGAGGAACTTTATTGGTTTCTAGCCAGCTCTGTTGTCCATTTGATTGGAACTGCGGCTCTAAAATATTGAATTCAGCTGTATTAGCTTCCATGATCCGACGATCAACCCGTCGGAACTCTTCGGTTTCTTCAGGCTTCCAAGAAAAGTCGTAGTCTGTTTTTCCGATAATTTCTGTAGTAGAGTTCAGCCCGTTGGTGTCGGCAAACGTTTTGTTGCAGCCCAAGAAAACCGAATTTTGGTCTTTCCATACGACATGAGAGGGAATGTTGTCTAAAGCTAACTGAAGTAGGTCTTTAGATTCCTGTAATCGAAGGTTGGCTATCTGACTAGCCGCGAGCTGTTGTTCTAACTGCTCAATCCGCTGGTTCAGCAGCATGACTTCAGCCTGGGAGATCGGCTCCTGGGAATGTTGCACCATGTTAGAACTGGCAGTCTTCAAAACTCGTCAGGAGTATTATTCCCGAAAGTCAAAGAGCGATCGCGGCTCTGGTTGGGTGCATTGCTGAGAAACCAGCGTATGTTGTTGTTGGACATCGCTTCCTCAAGCCGTGATGCCAAATCAAGGGGGCGATCGCATCCTTCGCCACCCACTGGATTAATCGCTAGCGCAGCGCTTTCAAGAGCCGCTCAATTGCCCCAACGCCCCATTGACTCCAGCTTTTTAGTCCTCGTCTAAGGCCGGAAAAGCTTCTTCAATCGTCCAGAGAATGCTTTTGTTAGCCATAAACCAGCTGCGTGTTTCAGGCGTCAGGTCATCCCACACCAGATCGAGGTCGACATGGGGCGATTCGTACTGATATTTTTGGCCGAGCGATCGCAAATTTTCGGCCACACCCGCCGGGATATCAAATTCTAACCAGTCCACTTCTAGGGCTGTCGCCGATACCCCACCCCGAGGATCGTAGATGAGCTGTGACACTCGCACCAGATCCGCAAAATGGGTCGGCCTGAGCCCGGTGACTTGTTGAATTTCCCGCACTCGTTCTTGATTGCCGTGAATGTTCATGATGCTGCCGGGATTTTATTTGATGAAGGGTTTAATGTCCGCCAAGGGAGTTGATCAAAAATAGCATCCCCAATTGCAGGGGTTTGGCATTGCCAAACCCTTACAGAAAGCGGTTTGGTCCTAGTTGAGCGCAGAGCGCCAGGAGTGGCTGATGGTTAGCTCGCAGCGCGATAATTTTTGACCCGCTGATCAGCCCCCACCCCTAAAATTTTGGCTAGCCAAGGCGGCGGCGACGTCGCGATCGCCCGCTGCAAATCGGCCAAAATCTCCCTGATTTCGCCCCCCTGCTCCACCTTCATGGGATAAATATTGGCTTGCACCACCTTGGCAGCAGCTGGCCCCCCAATCGACATCACATAGAGCAGCGGACAATCTTTGATTAAAGCCACGCGAAATTCGTTCTTGCTGTCACTCAAATCAGCTTCCAGCGCCGAACGCACATCAATTAGCTTCATTTCATCTACAGAAAGCTGATAAATCAAATATCGGTGGCAAGAGCCAAAATGACCGTCTAATTTTTCTTGCGTATTCGAGGCCACCGCAATTCTCAGTGAATTGGGCATGTCACCGGCCTGCAGAGGCTCGATGGGCAGAGGATGTTCGCATTCCTCTTGTTCGCCCCACAAAATCCGCACCGCTTCTTTGAAAGCTAAAATATCGGCGTTATCGGCTTCCTCCCCTTCCCATTCACCTTCATCGACTTCGTAAATATTGCCAAACGATCGTTTCAGCTGAGTCACCGTCAATTGACCCAGCGCTTCCTCTGTTAAATCACCCTCAATATTGGTTTGCAACGCTTCGATGAGCTCCCTGACCGAAGTGTCTGGCAGGGCTCTCGCGGCGAGCGCAATTCTAATCGCAACTTCATCAGAAATGGGTTGAGTCGTCATGGCTTAGTTCTGAGGTGAGGGTTAAACAAGCGACAGCTAATAGACGTCCCCACAAAGCATCCCAACCATAATCCTGCCATCAACAGCCAGGGCTCAGGGGTCAGTACGGCACTGATTGATTGGGGGTTGCTAACACCCGCAGAAAAAATCAGGTGGGTGGGCGATCGCACTATTTTCTGGCAGCAATCCAGACAATCTTCTGCGCCAGGGCTCAAACCCTGATTGTCTAGTTATCTGCCAAAAACTGTCCGAAGGATTGCTCGACTACTAGAGCAAGAAAGAACCCAACACACTCTCCCTTTAATTATCCAAGATTCGAGAGAGATTTTGTATGATTGGATGCCAAACAGACCTTTGATTACATTGTCTTAATAGCGTAAAGTTCTTTCTTATTGAAATGTGTTTAAACGTGAAAGAAACCTCGTCTTGGTAAAGCTCTGTGAACAAACGCCGATCTTTGCCCCGTTAGGCAGGAATCACCGAAATCGTTATCTTTGCCACAAAAGTTACCCAGCGACGAACTTCCTGATTAGTTAGTCGGTCAGGTCAAGAGTAGGCCACCGGTATGCCTGCGCCAGACAAAATTGATTACCCCTGGCGCAACTGCCTGACCTCCTCATTCGCCTGGAGCTGGGCCAGGATGTCGGCATTCTGCGCCTCAATTTGTTTCAACTCAGCCAGCTTTTGCGCTACGAGGGAATTCGGTGATGAGAGAAACTCTTTCGTGACATGCCCTGATTCGTATTCAATATCGATGATTTCTAGGGTCTTTCGGTATTCAGCTACGAGCTGATTCAGGGCTTCAATGTTTGATTCCATCAGCACTCCCGCCGCCTGCAGCGTCTGGATCCGGGAGGCATAAGCTGTCGGATCTGCTTTAATCATCCGCTCATAGAGACTTGTGAGCCGGTGAAACTGCTCCTCAGCCGTCGCTAACTCCTGCTCCAATTTGGCCAGCTTTTGGGTCAGCGTCGTCTTCTCCTCCAGCAGGGCTCGGCTTTGCCGAATAGTCCGTTGTTGCTCAGGCGATATTTTCACTTGCTTCGAGGTCAAATAGGCTTTGCCCACAAAGACGCTACCCGCGATCGCCGCGATAAAGATCGGAATACCGAGGAATGTCGGCAGCAGTTGGCCGATCACGAGCCCGGCGAAGACCACAGCCCCCCCCAGCATGATGGCCGTGCCCAATCCCGTCTTGGGACTAGCCACATAGTGATCGCGGCCAGTCGTTTGGTTTTGCACCCGCAATATCCGGACAACATTGCCGGTAGCGTCAGCCTGAAAGATAATCGCGACTTGGTCATTCAGCCTGACCCCTAGCCGGTCATCCTGCCCGGGAATCGAGAACTCAAGCGCGTACAGACGTCCGCCGGGCTGTAGGATTCTGAACTCATACTCATACCGGTAGTAGCCACGCTGGTTTTGGGTCTGCCGCTGTACCGTTATCTGCTTGGCAGATTGCTGAGATATCTGGCCAAATCGCACGCCATATTGGCATTTGCATTTAGGACAAGTGCCTAGAAAATTACCGGCAGCGTCGATTTCACCTAAGAGCCGCTGATCTTTTGGACAAATGACGGTTTTATCCATGACTTGCCTCTCGCTTGTCGATTGCCTGCAACACGTGCTTAACCTGATAGGGCTCTTTGCCTTGCCTGGGTCGTTCTAAATTATTGACCCGTGGGTCACCCTGCAGAGCGTTTGATCAAGTTCGATCGCTTCCCTGAGCCGAGCCGTGCATGCCAAGATAATACTCAACAGACCCGATACAATTCATTGAAGCTCACCGCAGCAGGGGATTGTCGAATTTTTCTAACATTTTTTGATGTCGAATGCAGGCTTTTTCAAACCACCTCGTCCAGCACTCGCACGTGTAATACCTCATTCCTCACCAGGGGTTCAATCTGCGATTCAGAAACCACTAAAACCGCGATCGTTTCTCCAATCGCGTTAAACACTGCCAGGCTATATCCATCCTCTCCCTCAGCTACCGGGTGATGCTCCACAATTGTCGCCACATCGCCTCGGTGCAACTGATGATTCGGAAAGTCTTCTCGTAAGGCTACTCTTGTGAACAGCTCAAACGCCATTACCTCGCCTCTTTGTCTGGATATAACGTGATAAATTTTGTCACTTTTGTCTCATACTCGATCATCCAAATCGTGATCACTGCTAAGTCAAGGCTATTTGCCCGCGCACCAGCGCCCCCGGAATCTTGTAAACATCACCACATCGATTTAGCTGGAGTGGCGATCGCAGACGATTCGGCATTACCACACTGCTAGCCCTGGCAATACACATGATTGCGAGCAGACGCTGTACCCACTCATTTAAGCGTGACCAGTAGCGATCTCGATAGGCCTCCCTCTGTAAGTTACGAGCAATCTAAAGAAGTAGAACGGTTATCATAATTTTGGTATTTGCTCTCTTTTAAACCGATTAGTGTCAGAGAAAGATGCGGATGTTAGGTCGATGAAGCATTTCCAGCACGGTTGGCGTGATGCCAAAGAAAATTCGCGAGCTTAAACAACAACTCCGTAAGGCTGGATTTAACGTGCTGCCTGGCAAAGGTAGTCACACGAACTGGGTACATCCGCTTTATCAAGGCAAAATAACCGTTTCTGGAAAAGATGGAGCAGATGCTAAGCCTTATCAAGAAAAAGAAGTTTCAAGCGCCATTCGACAGGTAGAGGAAGCCCAAGATGAATAAGCTGAAGTATCAAATGATCATTCAATGGTCAGAGGCAGATAGTTGCTTTCTGGTCGGGTTGCCTGATTTTCCAGGCCAGCTCTGGCGCACTCACGGCGAAACCTATGAACAGGCCGTCAGCAATGGTACTGAAGCCCTTGAATCTCTAGTCATTGCCTATGAAGCAGCTGGCGATCGCTTGCCACAACCCACGACTGTCTGCACCGCTGCATAATCTTTAAACTCGATGTGTGGAGACACCTCCTCAAAGATTTTTGGACCTCCGAGGGGCCTGATCGCCTTTGCGTTACTCACCCTTGTGCCAAGTTTGCGACCGCTAGCCGTTAGGAACGATCGCCCTCTGAAGGTATAAAAAATACGAGATTTAACCACAACTGGGGGCAATTTCTCTTAAGCTTTTTGAGAAAGTGTTTTGAAGGAAGCCTTGATGCCCCAGTTCAGTCAGATGCCTCAGTTCAGCCAATTGAGTCAAACGGGAATTTCTGCTGGAGTGGCGATCGCGCTCATCGCCCCCACTTTTTTAACCATCAGTCCAGTGCAGGCCCAGGCAACCGACGCGTTAGCGGCCCTGCCTCGCGACCCCGATTTGGTGGTGGAATGCGACTTGCTGATTGTCGGCGGTGGCCTCTCGGGCACTGCTGCAGCCTATCAAAGCCTCAAAGCTGGCCATACCGTTTGCCTGACTGAACTGACCGACTGGGTGGGCGGACAAATTTCGTCCCAGGGGACGACGGCCCTCGACGAGTCTCGTCGCCAGCGCGAACTGCTGTTTTATTCCGAAGGGTATCGCGAGCTGCGGCGCCGGGTAGAAGAAAAGTATGGCGAGCTCGATCCGGGTGGCTGTTGGGTGAGCGCCACCTGCTTTTTGCCCTATGATGCCCACGCCATCTTGTTTGACATGCTGGAAGATGCCGCTGACGCAGGCGACGGCGAACTGAAGTGGTTTCCCTTTACGGTGCCGAAGGACTTGACCCTCAACGCTGCGGGCAACCAAATCGACAGCCTGATTGGCATTCAACACAGCCCTCAGCCCGATACGCCGCCGCTCAACACGGAGCCGCTGTCGGCCACCATTCAAGATGCCTACAAGTACGAAGATTCGGCGCGACTCGACAAGACCATCATTCAGTTTGTGCCGCCCGCCGCTGCGCCCGCTGGCCCCACTCCGTGGTACGTGATTGAAGCCACTGAAACCAGTGAACTCATTGCCTTGGCTGATGTGCCCTACCGCCTGGGCCTCGACCCCAAGTCACACCTCAACCCGTCATCGCCGGTGGAAACCAACGACCCTTACTGCACCCAGGGCTTCACCTACACCTTTGCGATGGAGAAGACCGAATCGCCACAGCCGCAGCTGATTCCGGGCTATTACCTGCAGTACGAGCCGTACTTTAGCTGGGAGCAAACCCGCGACTACAACGCGCAAGACTATTACGACTATGTGTTTACCTATCGCCGCATCTGGAACGCTGACCCCGTCAGCGAAGACCGGATTGCGGGCGTGCCCCGACCGCGACCGGGCGATATCTCGATGCAAAACTGGACGTGGGGTAACGACTACCGACCGGGCAATGCAGTCGATAACCTGATCTACACCCATGATCAGCTCGCAGCCCAGGGACAGTTGGCCCCTGGCGGCTGGTTGGGCGGCCTACGCCAGGAAACCCTGCGACGCGGCGAAGAAAATGCGTTCAGCTATTATCACTGGTTTTTGATTGGCACCACCGACTCGCAATTAGATGACAGCCTCAAAGAACCGACACCCAACAGCCGCTTGCTGACCGGTCATGACACCCCGATGGGCACCGCTCACGGCCTGTCGAAGTTTCCCTACATTCGTGAGGCGCGACGCATTGTCGGGCGGCCCTCGTGGGGCTACGACGATGGCTTTGAAATCAACGAAGTCGATTTCACCTGGATTGACTTTAGCGACCCGTTCTATATCGAAAATCTCGACCCGGCGACCTACGAGGCGCTGCGGGTTGAGGTGGCTGGTCAGGCCGCGATTGATGCCTTAGTGAACGAAACGCCCGCCGGGGAGATTCCCCAGCGGCGACGATCGCGCATCTATCCCGACTCGATTGGCATTGCTCAGTATGCGATCGACTTTCACCCCTGCATGTTAGAAAGTCCACCCGAAGCGCCCGGCAACATTGAGCGTCCGGGCGTGCGGCAGGCCCACGGGCAGGCCTATCCGACCCAGATTCCGCTGCGGGCGTTAATTCCGCAAAAGCTCGACAACCTGCTGGTCACGGGTAAGGGGCTAGCGATGAGCACGATCGCGGCAGCGGCCTATCGCGTCCATTCCTATGAGTGGTCGGTGGGCGTCGGGGCGGCAATGACCATCGACTTTGCCCTGCGCAATGAGGTGATGCCTTATCAGCTGGTCGAGAGTATGCCGACCCTAGACCCGCTGATGTATGAGCTGCGACGTGAAATCGAACTGAGCGGCAACCCAACCCAGTTTCCCAATACGTCAATTTTCAACGAAGATTGGGAAGATTGGCGTCCCTGGTGAGTCTGTTTTGACGACGTTCTTGTTCGATTTTGACGGCACGATCGCCGATAGTTTGGCGGCGATCGTGGCGATCACCAATGAGTTAGCCCCAGAGTTTGGCTATCGACCCACGCCCTTGGCTGAGGTTGAGGCGCTGAAGGGGCTGACCGCGCGTCAGCTGATTCACTATTCGGGCATTCCGCTGCTCAAAATTCCAGCATTGCTGCGGCGACTGCGGGCCGAGTTGCGCCGCCAAAGCCAGCAGATCCCTGCCTGTGCGGGCATGCCCGCGATCATTCAAGATCTGCACCAGCGCGACTGTTCTCTAGCGGTGGTGACGTCGAACACGCCGGAGGTGGTGTGGGCTTTTTTAGCCGCGCAGGGGCTAGAGCATTGCTTTCTCAGTGTGGATGGCAGCGGCACGCTGTTTCGCAAGGGCAAGCTGATTGTGAAGTGCTTGGAACGTCATCAGTTTGACTTGGCGGCGACGGTGTATGTGGGGGATGAGGTGCGCGATATTGAGGCGGCGCGGTTTGCCGGCATTCGCGCGGTGGCGGTGACCTGGGGGTTTAATAGTCGCGAGGCGCTGGCAGCGGCGGCACCGGATTGGCTAATCGATCACCCTGAAGCGTTGGGGGCGATCGTGCTGCACCCCTTCCCCTAGCATGGCCGGTCCGTCAGTTGCCTGCGGTCTTTCCTGTCTAAGCTTTACGTAAATGAACCTACGTAGCGTACTCGCGACTGGATGCCATTAAATAATTTCTGTCAGCCGCAAAACAATGCCTGCAAATGACGGAACAATTTTCGAGTACGACACAGCCCGCCCAAAAATCCCACGGCAATCATGCGATGGTAGTCAGAGATCGTCCAACGTAGAAGAGTGGCAGCCAAAATACCCCTTTCCCACGTCACGCATGTCTAAATCTTATCCATAGCTAAAGCATACTCAACTCCGGCCTGAAACCGATCTATTTGGCTCAATCGCCATATACCTAAGAGCCAAATTTTTCGTCAAAGCAATCAGGCAAAATCAAACACTTTCGTTTGATGAGTTGCTGTGGGTGCAAATATTCTGGTTAGGTAAAGGTGGATTCAGCCGCTTCGCGGCGCGGCGTCGGCTACAACTACTTTGTTAGGTCTCACACGCCGGCCCACTTCTTAGCGAGCTTCTGAACCCACTCCGGTACGCCCCATGAACCCGATATCTGGGATTTAGATTCGACCATGGTCTCCAACCGGGGGACAAAGGCGACGTCCCAAGATTCCAGCTCTTCAAGGTATCCGATACGTGCCTTGGCAGCTACAAAACTTCCACTGTCCTCGAAGAGATTCATCAACACTTCTGCCATCCGCCTCTGAGTTTGCTTGTTCTTTCGGTAGGAGTCGAAGAGTTCTATGGCAAGTGCGTCGGCTGTCTCTCCAACCCCTGTGAAGGCTTGAAAACGACCGATAAATCCGTAGGGGTCTTGTCCGAACCGCACGGCAAACACTGGTAGACCCCGCCCCATGGCAAACCCGATCTCTTGATCTGTCCAGCTGCTCTCGTGGAATGCAGGATGAAGCAGTGCGACCAGCGAGTCTGCTGTAGCCAACGCGGGCTCGATCTGAGTTTGCCACTCCAGCGTGGGCTCGATGTCGTTGTGCGGGTCGTGATTCAGAGAAGTGTGGGATAGGTTGCAATATTATTCCAAGACCAAGGA
>ERZ1740060.414-NODE-414-length-25387-cov-8.083965_pt1 | contig 25387 bp, 23 predicted proteins | sample MGYA00581743_ERZ1740060 | MGnify/ENA primary metagenome ERZ1740060 (study PRJEB43018, sample SAMN04849235) | marine metagenome | isolation source: floating plastic debris | place: Pacific Ocean | collected 2008-08-27 | study: EMG produced TPA metagenomics assembly...
TAGGAAGCCTTTTCTCGAAATGAGTGCTGATTGATACTTTCCAAATATCCTCTTAATCTCGGCTGCTCGTCCCAGTTATAGAATTTCCTAAATGGACAAGTTTTGATACTTTCGACGTCAGCAGTACTGATATTTATTTGACAGCCAAAAAAGTGAAGCTTCCGATAGATCTCTAAATTTTGGAATGTTATTTTTAGCATAGAGCTTCCATTTATGAAATAAGCCAATTTGCCAAAATAAAATAAAAATCCGATAGTCAAGAGAGATATAGATAAAGCTTGAAAGTTGATAGGATGCTTGATGATCTCCTGAAGTATTGTCAATGGTGGAATATAGATTGCAATAAATACAAGTAGGACATTGATGCCAACCACTTCAAAGATATACTTGTCATTTTGTGTCCAGCTTCCAAGATTTTTGTTTGCGATTTTAACAGCCTCAAAAATCATCCAAAAGGAAGGGTAGCCAGAAATTTTGACAACCAATTGTTCAGCACACCTGTCGAATGAAACTTTTTTGTCGTTTACATTGAATGACTGCATGGTGTACTGGCTTTGTAGAATTCAGTTCGTGTAGGTTGGTGTTGAGCTTGCGAAACCCAACACGGCTAGCTTTAAGAAAGCTGTTGGGTTTTGTCCCTCAACCGCAACCTACTGCTAGCCACACAGGTAACGGCCCCGGCATTGATAAGAGGCTGTACTTAAAATGTGAGTAAATGTGACGTTGGCGGTAGCACCCTGACCTACCGGTTGGCCGACACCGACAAACGTATTCTAAATCCTAGGACAAGGTTCCTTTCTGCGCTGTAAAAAAAGCCAACTGGGACACCTCTAAAAGTCTTTTTCGCCCGTTGCTAAAACGCCCCAAACATTAGGTCTGTTCATCCTCACTCCTAGCGCCCTAACCTCACCTATGCCTCTCCAATTTGGCCGCGATATTTGTGGCGATTTAGCCCAAGCGGCGCAACGGGAATGGCTGATCACCAATGGGATTGGCGGTTATGGCTGCGGCACAATCGCCGGTCTCCTCACCCGCCATTACCACGGTTTGCTGATTGCCGCCCTCAAGCCACCCTTGGGCCGCACCCTGCTGTTTACCAAAGTCGATGAAACCGTTCAGAGCGACGACAATACCTATCGGCTGGGGTGCGATCGCTGGGCTTCCGATACCGTCACCGGTCACGGCTACCAACATCTTGAACGCTTTCACCTCGAAGGCACCATTCCAGTTTGGACCTATGCCCTAGGGGCCCATCTACTCGAAAAACGCGTTTGGATGGAGCCCGGTGCCAACACCACCTATGTGCGCTACACCCTCACCCGTGGGCTTACCCCCATTCATTTACAGCTCAAAGGGTTGGCCAACTACCGCGACCATCACCACAGCACCCATGCCGACAACTGGCAGATGCAAATTGAGTCAGTTGCAAACGGACTGAAAATTACGGCCTTTGAAACGGCTACCCCGATCTATTGGCAGATCGATCACGGTACCCTCACCCCCGACCACACCTGGTATCAGGGCTATCACTTGGCCATTGAGCAATATCGCGGTATCGATGCTACCGACGATCACCTGAATGTAGGAACCGTTAACGCCACCCTCGCTCCTGGGGCATCCCTCACCTTGGTCGTCAGTACCGACGCGGCGGTAAATTGTGATGGCGGGCAAGCCCTGAAGCGGCGACATGACTACGAGCGATCGCGCCTGCCCCTTACTGAACCGAAGGGCGCAAGCCCTTGCGCCCCTACCTCGCATCTCCACGCCCTCACTCCTATTGCTCAACTCCATCTCGCTGCCGACCAGTTCATCGTTGATCGCATCGTAGATGGCAAACCAGGCAAAACTATCATTGCGGGCTACCCCTGGTTTGGGGACTGGGGTCGGGACACGATGATTGCCCTGCCGGGGCTCACCCTGACCACCGGGCGGTTTGAGGTGGCGCGAACGATTTTGCAAACCTTTGCCCGATATCTTGATCAGGGCATGTTGCCCAACGTGTTTCCTGAGGCGGGGCAAACGCCCCACTACAACACTGTCGATGCCATCCTCTGGTATTTCGAAGCGGTTCGCGCCTATTGTGCTGCCACTAGAGACCAAGCCCTGCTGGCCGAACTGTTCCCGGTTCTCGAAGATGTGATTCACTGGCACCAAAAAGGCACTCGTTACCAGATCCACCTGGATGCCGATGGGTTGCTCTATGCCGGGGAGGCGGGGGTGCAGCTCACCTGGATGGATGCCAAGGTGGGGGACTGGGTGGTGACCCCGCGCATCGGTAAACCGGTGGAAGTAAACGCCCTCTGGTACAACGCCCTGGTCACCATGGGGGACTTTGCCCAAGTGCTGGGGAAGAATGACAAGCCCTATCAACATTTGGCTGATCAGACCCGCCAGGGATTTCAACGCTTCTGGGAGGGTTCACGGGGTTACTGTTACGACGTACTGGGTGGCCCTGACGGCAATGATGTTGCCCTACGGCCCAATCAGATTTTGGCCGTGGCTCTACCCGCCAGCCCCCTAAGGGCCGACCAGCAAAAAGCCGTGGTGGATATTGTGGCCGAGCGGCTACTGACCTCCCATGGGCTGCGCTCCCTCGATCGCGATCACCCCGATTATGTTGGTCACTATGGTGGCAACCCGCTGCAGCGGGATGGCAGCTACCACCAGGGCACGGTTTGGGGCTGGCTGATCGGTTCCTTTGTGCAGGCTCACTGGCGGGTTTATCAAAATGGGGCGGCAGTGCAGCAATTTCTGCAGCCGCTCCTAGCTCACCTACAGGGGGGCTGCGTGGGAACGTTGAGTGAAATTTTTGATGGGAATGCGCCGTTTAAGCCTCGGGGGGCTTTTGCCCAAGCCTGGACCGTTGCAGCCGCACTGCAGGGGTTGCAAATCGCTTCGGGGGCATTACCCTCTGATTAATCCCTTTTGCTGAAGAGAGGTTTCCATGGTTCGTAATCCTGCCCAAAACCCTGATCTGGGACCAGTCCAGCGCTCGGCGGCGGGTGCCCTAGTGGGTGCCAGTGCCGTTTCAATGGTGATTGCTGGCACGTTGGGTTTTGTCCCTGAGGACAAAATTCCGGTGTCTCGACTGAGTGTCTACGGCGCGGCGATCGGGGCAGGTTTAGGTGCAGTTTTGGGACTCACCGTGAAGCCTAAAGCTGACCGTGCCCCCGCTCCAACCCCCACAGTCAGCGCCGATGGCAATTGGCAAGGGTGGCGCGATTTTAAAGTGGTGCGTAAGCAACCGGAGAGCTGTGAGATTACCTCCTTCTATTTGGAGCCTCAGGATGGCGGCCCTCTGCCCAGCTTTAAACCGGGCCAATTCCTCACCCTGCAACTGGCGATTCCAGGGCAGGCGCGTCCAGTGATTCGCACCTATTCCCTCTCAGACTATGGGGTGGGGCAACGCTACTATCGCCTTTCGATCAAGCGAGAAGGACCGCCTAAGGGGCAGGATGTGCCGCCAGGGGTGGCCTCTAACTTTATGCATGACCAGGTGGAGGTGGGGACGGTGATTCCGGTGAAGCCCCCCGCGGGTCGGTTTTTCTTGGATTTGCAGGGCAACCGCCCCGTGGTGTTGCTCAGCAATGGGGTGGGCATTACCCCGATGTTGGCCATGGCTAAAGCGCTGCAGTTGCAGCAGCCCCAGCGACCGGCCTGGTTCCTCCATGGGGCCCGCAATGGGGAATTCCACGCCTTTCGAGAATCGGTTTTGGCGATCGCCGCCCCCAATCTCGCGGTCCACTACCGCTACAGCCGTCCCCGCCCCGAAGACGAGGGGCAATATAGCGATCGCGGCTATATCGACGCCGATTTGGTCAAGTCCCTAATGGCGAATCACGGTCCTGCAGATGCCGACTATTTTATGTGTGGCTCCCCCGCCTTTATGGACAGCTTGCGGGTGGGACTGCTGGCCTGGGGCGTGCCAGAGGAGCAGATCTTCTTTGAGTCCTTTAGCAAGCCCAAGCCCAAGGCCCCTGAAGCGGCTTCTCCTTCTAGTGAAACCGTGGCTGCAGCCGAAGTCGTCTTTGCCCGCAGCGGCAAGCAAGCCACCTGGACCCCTGAGGAAGGGACACTGCTGGATTTTGCTGAAGCCCAAGGCTTAGACCCGGCCTTTAGCTGTCGGGCGGGGGTGTGTCTCACCTGCATGTGTGGGGTTGAGGCCGGGGAAGTCAGCTACGACGAACCGCCAGCGGGCACCCCTGATTCGGGTACCGCCCTGATTTGTGTGGGCAAGCCCAACAGCGATCGCATCGTGTTGGATCTGTGAAGCGGCACGGCTGTGCTATTGAACCAAAGGGGTTGATGAGGATGTTACTTCTCGCTGCGCAACCGAGTCGACCATGGTGAAAGGCTCTGCAGCGATGGACTCCCTTAGAAGAGGTGTGTTCACAATCGAACTATTCGCCAGAGTAAACAGCGGGTTAGAGAGAATGCCCGCCAGTGACGTGGCCACCACTGCCACAATTAGGCTGACCTGCAAGGGGCGCATTCCCGGCAGATTCCAGCGCATCGGTGGGTAGTTTTTGACCGCATCAGACATTTCCTGGGGCTCTTTGACCACCATCATCTTGACCACGCGAATGTAGTAGTAGATGGAGATTACGCTGGTCACTAGACCAACCAACACCAAACCATAAGCCCCGGCCTGCCAACCCGCCCAAAAGATGTAGAGCTTGCCAAAGAAGCCAGCCAGCGGCGGAATCCCACCCAGGGAAAGAAGGCAAATCGTCAGTCCTAGGGTCAACAGCGGATCTTTCTGATACAGGCCGCTATATTCACTGATTTGATCTGTGCCGGTCCGCAGTGAGAAGAGGATGACGCAGGTAAAGCCCCCTAAGTTCATGAAGAGATAAACCAGCAAGTAAAACACCATGCTGGCGTAGCCCGCTTCCGTCCCAATGATCAGGCCAATCATCACGAAACCCGCTTGGGCAATGGAAGAATAGGCCAGCATACGCTTCATGCTGGTTTGGGCTAAGGCAACTACATTTCCCAGGACCATGCTCAGAATGGCCAGTGCTGTGAACACGAAGTGCCATTGTTCGGACACCAGCGGAAATGCAGATACCAGCAGGCGAATCGCTAGGGCAAAACCAGCCGCCTTCGACCCCACCGACAAAAAGGCAACCACCGGTGTTGGCGAGCCTTCATACACATCCGGAGTCCATTGGTGAAACGGAACCGCCGCAATTTTGAAGGCAATACCCGCAATCACAAACACGAGGGCAACCACCAAGCCAATGGGAGAATCACTGGCATCGCCAGCGAGGTTGGCGGCGATCTCACTCAGTTGAGTTTCACCGCCCGACAAGCCGTAGAGCAACGACAAACCGTAAAGGAAAATGGCTGAGCTAGCCGCACCAATGAGCAAATACTTGAGCGCCGCCTCATTGGAGCGAGGATCGCGCTTCATATACCCCGTCAGCAGATATGAAGAGATGCTGAGGGTTTCTAAGGAAACAAAAATGGTTACGAGTTCGCTGGCCCCAGAGAGAAACATCCCCCCCAAGCTGGCAGTCATCAGAATTACCAGGAACTCTGCTAGAGAAGTCCCTGATTGTTCGATATAGCGAACCGACATCGGCACCGTGATGATGGCCGACAGAACCACAATGGCGCGGAAAATAACGCTCAGGGTATCACCATCAAACCCGCCCAAAAAGGCAATCGGTTCGGCAACGTCCCATTGGAAAACCAGCGCGGCCAAAGCACCCAGTAGCCCCCCAATGGTGGCGTAAGGGGTCCAACGGGAAGAGGCGCGTCCCCCAATCAAGTCTCCAATCAAAACCACTATTAAGGTGGCAACAACAATGCCTTCAGGCAAGATGTTCCCAGCATTGAGTTGGGCCGCGAGAGTCGAAAAGTCCATGCAGTGGGCGTCTCCCATTGACGTTGCCAACTCCCCATAAGGTATTGGACCCGGCGATCATGCGCACGTTCCTAAAGTCACCTTTGCTGAGGAGCCACCTCAGGCATATTACCCTGTCTTTTTAAAGATTGACTGACATTCTTGGCAATAGCACCCATGAGTAGAGCGCGGCTAGGGCTCTGCTTAGTCACGCTGTCTACTCGTTTTGCCCATAACCTGTGTAAATTGACTTCGTTACAGAGACTCAAAGGTGGATTTTGGGCGTTATAACCTAACGAGGCGAACAATCTTAATCTGGACGTAACCCCACCTTATGCTCTATTGATTGAGTCGGCAGCAGAAATCACGCTGATATCCTTATGCCTATTCCACTGCTGCAGAATGAGGGTAGGGCCTGCGAAAGATTAGGTAATATTCTCACCCACAACTCTTTGACCCAACGCTAAGGTCATAACAGCCCAGGAGCGAATCTATTCAGTCCTATGTCCACCCTTGTCATTGTTGAGTCTCCAACCAAAGCCAAAACCATTCGCAATTATCTGCCGAGGGGCTATCGGGTCGAGGCATCTATGGGTCATGTACGGGACCTACCTCGATCTGCCAGTGAGATTCCGGCTGCTGTCAAGGGTGAGAAATGGGCGCAGTTGGGCGTAAATCCAGAAACGGATTTTGAACCACTTTATGTGGTGCCAAGCGATAAGAAAAAGGTGGTCAAGACGCTCAAAGAGGCGCTGAAGGGAGCCGACGAGTTAGTTCTAGCGACTGACGAAGATCGCGAAGGGGAGAGCATTAGCTGGCATTTACTGCAGGTGCTTAAGCCCAAAATCCCAATCAAGCGCATGGTCTTCCACGAGATTACGGAAGAGGCGATTCAGCACTCGCTAGACAACTGCCGAACCATTGACGACCAACTGGTTCGGGCTCAAGAAACTCGCCGCATCTTGGATCGTTTGGTCGGCTACACCCTGTCTCCCCTGCTGTGGAAAAAAATTGCTTGGGGCCTTTCAGCGGGACGGGTTCAATCGGTGGCCGTGCGGCTGCTAGTTGAGCGTGAAAAGGCGCGACGGGCGTTCCGTCGAGGCAGCTATTGGGATTTAAAGGCCAATCTTCTCAAGGAGGCTGAGGCGTTTGAGGCGAAATTGGTTTCCCTTGGGGGCAAGCGTCTAGCCACTGGGAATGACTTTGATGAGAACACGGGGCAAGTCGCAGCGGGACGAGATGTTGTCTTGCTGGATGAGGCCCAAGCCCAGACCCTTCAAGCCCGTCTCCAAAGTAGTGCTTGGACCGTGGCTAATTTGGAGGAGCGCCCTTCAACCCGCAAGCCTTCGGCTCCGTTTACGACTTCCACACTGCAGCAAGAGGCCAACCGTAAGCTGCGACTGTCGGCCCGGGATACGATGCGCGTTGCTCAAAGTCTTTATGAGCAGGGCTATATCACCTATATGCGAACCGATTCGGTGCATTTGTCACAACAGGCGATCTCTGCGGCTCGGGCCTGCGTAGAGACTAAGTACGGGGCCAATTATCTCAGCCCTAAACCTCGGCAATATGCCACCAAGAGTAAAGGGGCCCAGGAGGCTCACGAGGCCATTCGACCCTCTGGGAGCACGTTTCGCACACCTCAAGAGACGGGGCTGAGTGGGCGGGAGCTATCGCTCTATGACTTGGTGTGGAAGCGTACGGTGGCCACTCAGATGGCTGAAGCCCGCCAAACTCACATTACAGTCCAGGTTGAAGTAGACGACGCTGTTTTTCGAGCATCGGGAAAGCGGATTGACTTTCCAGGGTTCTTTCGGGCTTATGTAGAAGGGTCAGATGATCCCGATGCGGCGATTGAGAACCAAGAGGTGCTGCTGCCGCAATTGGTAGTGGGTGATGGGGTTGACTGCGGGAATTTAGAGGCGATCGGCCATGAAACCCAGCCGCCCGCCCGTTACACCGAAGCAACTCTGGTCAAAACCCTAGAAAGTGAGGGCATTGGTCGTCCTAGTACCTATGCCAGCGTGATTGGCACCGTGATTGATCGCGGCTACGTGAATGCCAGCGGCAATAGTTTGGTGCCCACCTTCACGGCCTTTGCCGTGACCGCCCTGCTAGAGCAGCATTTCCCTGATTTGGTGGACGTGGGATTCACGGCGCGGATGGAGCGCACCCTGGATGAGATTTCTATGGGAGAGGCGGAATGGTTGCCCTATCTAAAGCGGTTTTATAGCGGTGACAGCGGCTTAGAACATCAAGTTCAAGAGCGGGAAACCCATATTGACCCTGCTGAAGCCCGTACGGTGGACCTGGCTGATTTAGGCGCAAAGGTACGGATTGGTCGCTACGGCCCCTATGTCGAAGCCGAAAACGATGACGGGCCGGTTAAGGCCTCGATTCCCCAAGATGTTTCCCCAGCCGATTTGGATGGGGACCAGGTTGAGCTGCTGCTGCGCCAGAAAACTGAAGGGCCTGAAAAGTTAGGACTGCACCCAGAAAGTGGTGAAGCCATCTATGTGCTGGTGGGGGCCTATGGTCCTTACGTGCAGCTAGGGGAGGCCACAGATGAGAAACCCAAGCCCAAACGGGCTTCTTTGCCCAAGGGGGTTACCCCTGACAAAGTCACCCTGGATACAGCCGTTGGGCTCTTGGCCTTGCCGCGTCTGTTGGGCAAACATCCTGAAACGGATGCCCCGATCAAGGCAAGCCTGGGGCGATTCGGCCCCTATGTGGTCCATGACCAGGGCAAAACTGGTAAAGATTACCGATCGCTCAAAGCTGAGGATGACGTTTTAACGGTCACCCTAGAGCGGGCGTTGGCCCTGTTGGCAGAACCGAAAGGTCGTCGGGGTCGCCGTAAAGCTGAACCCTTAAAAGAGCTAGGTGCTCACCCGGATGATGGAGAGCAGGTGGCCATTTTCAACGGCCCCTATGGCCATTATGTAAAGCATGGCAAGGTGAATGCCTCGCTGCCGGAGGGTAAAACACCGGACGATATCACCTTGGAACTAGCGCTGGAACTGCTGGCAGCTAAGGCTGGGACCAAGAAGAAAACCACCCGCAAGAAATCTACGACCAAGCGGGCTGCAGCCAGCAAGAAAACGACCGCCAAAAAGACGACTGCCAAGAAAACCACAGCCAAGAAAACGACCGCCAAAAAGACCACGGCAAGGAAAACCACAAGCCGCGCCAAGAAAACTGAGGAGTGAAGCGCTGTTGATGAAGGGGCCTACTGAGTAGACTTTGAAACCGTCTCCTCGGGGGCCGCTTCAGGTTCTATGGAACCCACCCCAGGCCAGAGCAGCCGGATCCCCATAAAGGTGAACCCCATTGTGGCGATCGCCTTTACCCAATAGGTTGGCAAAAACTGGGCGGTCCCTTCCCCCACCCAAACCCCGATAAAGCTGGCCAGCAGCAAGGCTCCGGCAGTGCCCAAAAAGACGGCCTTGGGGTACTTTGAGCTACCCCCTAAAACAATGGCGGCAAATTGACTCTTATCTCCCAGTTCAGAGAGAAATACCGCAATGAAGCTCAGTCCCAGTAGTTGCCAATCCATAGTGAGTTTGTAGGCCCCGCCTATAGGGTCACAATGTCAAAAATCAACCACGCGGCAATGGCTAGCAGCATAATACCTGCCGCGATATCTAGGGTGCGGGCCGACAAACGCTGAGCCAACCAGCGACCCAACAGCACACCCATCAGGCTTGTCGCGATCAAAGCTGTACCGGCCCCCAGAAAAACGATCCAGGGATGACCGGACTGGGCACTAATCAACAGGGTTGTGACCTGGGTTTTATCTCCTAGCTCAGCCAGAAAAATCGTTGCAAATGTAGAAGCGAAACAGCGCCAAAATCCCCAATCGCAATCTGATTCGGAGGCAACATTATCAGCCTGCGAGAATTCAGGGGTTGGAGAATCTGTGGTGATTGGCTCAGAGCCTTCGGCCAAAGGGGTTAGAGACACTAGATCGACTATTTCATATTCTTTTCATTATCAGCGATCGCCCCGCCTATGGCAATGAGATGGCGATTAAGACGAGACAGTCGCTTGAAATTTTTCTAGTTCCGGACTGTTGGCCCCATAGACCCCCGTAATCTGCTGTTGGCAGCAGTCAATTGCGAAATCGTTCAGCTCATCTGGGGCAATGCCGTAGAGGGCTGTGAAGGTATCGGCCTGAACCCGGCAAAACCAGGGGCGATCGTCGTAAATATTGCACTGACGGAGATCGTGGTCAAAATGAATGCACCAGCCGTCTTCACCCACCAGACTCAGGTAATGGGCTAAATGCTCAGGGGACAAGTACTGCTCCAAATCCGGGCGGTCTGCTGGATTGAGTTGACAGCATGCGCCACAGCCTTGAATACAGTGCCAATGGGCCATCGATAAGGGCGAGAATAAATTGCCTTAGAATTTTGTGAACTTAATTTAATTTGAGTTCCCAACACCAGATAGAATAACCCAGTAGCCGTAAGTGTTGGTAGTGAACGGCTCCGCCGTCTTGGGAGGATCCATGGAATTTGTAAGTAGTGTTTTGGGTGGCATCAACTTTGAGCTGATCGCACAGCTCACCATGTTGGCCTTAGTTGTCGTCGCTGGTCCAGTTATCGTGTTTTTGCTCGTGGCTCGCGGCGGCGACCTCTAGCACGGCGACCGGTGAACGCTTGAATGGGTGAGTAGAGTCACCTGTGTCTCCGCAACGCTTCTAGGGGCCGTAACCGTCTTACTGTAAGGGTTCGGGTTCTAGTTCACCAAACCCCTTAGAAGGTGCTTTGACCCAAATTAAAAAGCCTTGTTTACCCATAGCTACGGCCCTTCATGCAAGGTGTCGTAGCTTTTTTATGCATTTCTACCCCCAAGTGTCGAAGTTGGGCCTTTCTCGCTTCCGTTGCAATCACAGCCCCTGTCAATCCAGAGGGGTGGGCTAAGATGTCATAGCTTATCTTTGTGGATTGAGGATGGGGAAAGATCGGTGCGCAGCGGGGGCATTGCCCTAACCGCTGCAAGTCCGACGCTGTGCCGCAACTGTGATCGAAGCCTGGATTGAATGCAGAGGGCTTCGTCAGCCAGAATGCCCATCATCAATCTTGTTCAACTCTCTATCAGCCCTGCGTTGCACAGGAGCGGAGTCCCCCATGACCTCAATATCAACGGCCCATATCCTGCGGGATACCCAGGCTTTAACGTCCGTATCAGTGGGTTCCTTGCCCCCCTTGCCCGAATCCCGCCCGCTTTTACTGATTGGTCACGGCAGTCGCGATCGCCAAGGCCGACAAAATTTGCTGGATTTTGTTGCCGCTTATCAAGCCCTAGACGCCACCCGACCGATTATTCCTTGCTTTCTAGAATTGACGGAACCCACCATTCAGCAGGGGGTAGATCGCTGCGTTGAAGAAGGCTATCAGCACATTTCCGCCCTGCCCGTGCTGCTGTTTGCGGCCCGCCACAACAAGTTCGACATCACCCATGCCTTGGATCAAGCCCGGCAGCGACATCCCCAAGTGCAATTTCACTATGGTCGACATTTTGGCATTACCCCAGAGATTTTGACCCTGTGGCGAGATCGCCTTGCCCAATTCGATCTGCCGCCCCATAACCCTGAGGGCATTAAACGGGCCGACACGGTCTTGCTGTTTGTGGGACGCGGGGCGAGCGACCCCGATGCCAATGGGGATGTGGCCAAGCTGGCGCGGGTGCTATGGGAAGGGAGCGGTTACGCCACGGTTGAAACCTGCTTCATTGGGATTACCCATCCCCGCTTAGCAGAGGGCTTCCGTCGAGCCAGGCTGTATCAACCCAAGCGGATCATTGTGCTGCCCTACTTTCTGTTTACCGGGGTATTGATGAAAAAAATCCAAGACATCGCTGAGCAACAGCAGGCCCAGCATCCAGAAACATCTATCGCCTGCCTACCGGAAATGGGGCTGCACCCCCAATTAATGGCGGTTATGCGTCGCCGCGAAATTGAGATCCAGCAGGGCACCGTTCAGATGAACTGCGAGCTTTGCAAGTTCCGCCTAGTCGCTGATTCGGCGAGTCACGACCACCACCATGGCCACGGGCACCACCATGACCATGACCACTGGGTCGATCCCTATCAGGAACCGGCCCAGTACCATGAACGGATTTGGCAAGTCCCATAGGAGAATAGGTTGAGCGGCTGCAGCCCCCCTCTAGCTTCCCCTTGGTAAGCTATCCCTTAGGCAGAACGCTATACAAGTTTTGTTTAGAAAGGGTTCTGAATTTTAAGGCGTAGGGGTTAAAACCTCACCGCCTGCGGCACCTCTCCTTACCAAGGAGAGGTTTATCAAGGCTTCCGGTCCCTCTCCTTGCTAAGGAGAGGTTAGGTGAGGTTCTTCAGACCCGCAATTCTGCTGGATAAGCCTCGTCTACCGATTCAAATCCATAACCAATGACTTCATCGTTTAAAGTGGGCGATCGCGTACGTCTGGCGACTGCCCCCCCCTATTTCAAAACCGCTGATCCGATGCCGATGCTGCGGCCTGGGGATCTAATTACGGTGGGGGCAATCGGCACACTCATGGACCAGCGTCCTGGCGGATACTGGGGGGTGCGATTTGAAACCACCACCTTGCTAGTGGATGAAGCCTATCTAGAAGCGGAAACGAGCTGATCAATCATGCGATTGGCCTGGGCCGCGTACCCGCCCCCAAATAAATTGAAGTGATTAATGATGTGATAGAGGTTGTAGAGGGTTTTGCGGAGGCTGTATCCCGTGTCTAAGGGAAAGGCCGCGTTGTAGCCGTCGTAAAAGGACTGCGGAAAGCGACCGAAAAGTTCCGTCATGGCGATGTCCACTTCGCGATCGCCATAGTAAGTGGCCGGATCTAAAATCACTGGTTCCCCAGCTTGAGTGACGGCGGCATTGCCCGACCAAAGATCCCCATGCACCAGGGCGGGCTGCACTGCATGGCCGCCTAAAAGCTCAGGCACGACCTGCAGCAGGGCTTCTTGTTGCGGGAAATGCCCGCCTTTTCTTTGTGCTAGGCGAAACTGATAGCGCAGCCGATGTTCTAGATAAAATTCCAGCCAGGTTTCTGTCCAAGGATTCGGTTGCGGCGTCTCCCCGATGGTGTTGCTCTGCTGCCAGCCAAACCCTTGGGGGCTGGTGGTGCGATGCAGCGCCGCGAGCTGCTCACCCATGCGGTACCAACTGTCTGCATTACCCCGCCCCAGCTCCAGCCAATCCATCACAATGTAGGCGGCACCCGCGGCGGTTCCCCAGCAGAGGGGGCGTGGTACCAAAATCGTCTGGGTTTGGGCCATTTCCGCCAGTCCCAACGCCTCGGCCTCAAACATGCCCACATGGACGGCTTGATTGACCTTTAAGAAATAGCGGCGATCGCCCTCCTCGATTTGATACGCCTGATTAATGCTGCCGCCCCCCACCGAGCGGCGATTTTCCAAACGAAAAGCGTGGCCTGTCGCCTCAGCAATGCGATCGCTAATTTCGGTCCAAAGCCCTTGCGCAAACATGAGGCCCCCTACGCCGCTGGTTTGAGGGTCACTGCCCCATAGGCCGTGGGGGATAAATAGCGCTGAGCCACCGCTTGAATATCGGCTGCGGTCAGCGCCTGGATGCGTTCTGGGTAATGCAAGGCGTGCTCTAAATGTCCGGTGAGGGTCTGGTAATAGCCGTAGAGCCCGGCGCGATCGCTGGGGCTTTCGCTGCCAAACACATAGCGATTGGCCACCTGGGTTTGAACGCGTTGCAGCTCAGCTTCTGTGATCGGCTCCTGACAAATACGCTCAATGTGACCGGCGATAATAGATTCCACCGCATCCAGGTGCTCAGCGAGCAAATGAGCCCCCACATGGAAAACCCCCTGCTGCCAATAGGTGAGGTTGCCTGCCGATACCCCACTAACGAGCTGCCGCTGCTCCCGCAGATCTTGAGTGAGTCGAGCCGTGCGCCCCTGACCTAAAACCGATGCCAGCACATCGAGGGCATAGGTATCTTTTAAATCTGCCAAGCCAGGAACCCGCCAACTCATGATAAATCGGGCTTGCTGTAAGGTCGGGTCAATTTGCTCAAGTCGCTGCACTTGCTGATAAGGGGACTCTGGAGCCGAGCGAACGATGTTACGCCCAGGGGAGGTGGCTGCAGGCTGACGATGGACCATGGCCTGGTCAAACCCATCGGCAACCACCTGGATCAGGTCCTCCACGGGCAGGTTGCCGACGGCGACTGCCGTAATCCGATCCGGCTGATACCAGTACTGATGGAAGTCCCGCATCTGTTGCGCGGTCAAACCTTCGATCACCTCAGTTGGGCCTAGGACAGCCCGCCGATAGGGTAAGCGCTCAAAGGCCATTTCCATGGAGCGATAAAAGGTGCGGCGACGGGGATTATCGTCGGCTCGACGAATTTCTTCCAAAATTACCGGTCGCTCCCGCTCAAATTCAGCATCCATGAGCAGCGGATTCATCACTAACTCGATTTGTAGCGGTGCTAAGTCGGCAAAATCCTGAGGAGCCGTCGTAATAAAAAAGTGGGTATAGTCCTGACTGGTGACCGCATTGGTAAGACCACCACGGGCCTCAATGCGCCGCTCAAACTCTCCCATCGGCAATTGGGACGTGCCTTTAAAAATCATGTGCTCTAGGAAGTGAGCCATGCCGTTAATGGCGTCGGCTTCAACCGCTGACCCCACCCGCAACCAAAGATTTAGGTTGACTGCCGCCACGGGCATTTGCTCTGCAATGATGGTTAGACCATTCTCTAATCGCCGAATTGTAGGAGCCGTCACAGCCATCGGAGACGCAGCGGCGATCGCAGAGGTCATGGGTAAGCTACTCCTAAAAAGAATTTTAAATTAGCAGTTTAACTATCTTAATCACACCGAGGAAAACTAACCGCTCTAGGGAGATATTAACGGGGCTAAGTTGCCCTCGGATATCTGTTAAAGTCCTGCCTTTAAGTTGGTAGTCTGGACATTTAGCCCTCAGCGATGTCTCCCGTTTATCCCCCTGTTACCCCTCCCAAATCATTGCCCTTCCAGCGGGAGATGCGGGCTTACTTCGATCTCATTGGCCCAGACTTGCCTAAATGGCAGCGGCGCAATCGCTACTATTACCGCGATCTTGAGCGACTCCACCAGTTTTTAATTCCCCCTGGCAGTCGGGTGCTCGAAATCGGCTGCGGTTTGGGGGATTTGTTGGGGGCGCTGCAGCCTGAGGTGGGCGTCGGCATTGATTTTTCCGCGCCGATTGTGCGGTTGGCCCAGCAAAACCATCCGAACCTGCAGTTCTATTGCCTCGATGCCGAAACCCTGCAGCCCGAGCAACTTGCCCCCGAGCATCGGCAATTCGACTACATCTTGCTGACGGGCGTGCTCGGGTACTTAGGGGATGTGCAAACCACCCTGGCTCGGTTGTGCCCCTTCTGCCATAGCCGCACCCGCGTGATCTTGGCCTTTCACAATTACCTGTGGGAGCCCCTGCTTCGGTTTGCTGAAGTCATTGGTCAGCGTCGTCCCCAGCCCGCCCAGAGCTGGCTATCGATGGATGATGTGGTCAATCTGCTGACCGTGACTGGGTTTACCCCCTTAAAGCGGGGGCGGCGGTTTTTATTGCCGAAGCAGATCCCAGGGCTGTCGTTTTTGGTAAATCGCTATCTGGCTCCGCTGCCCGGTGTGCAGCATGCTTGCCTGACCAGCTATGTGGTTGCACGGCTCCACCCCAGCCTGTGTGAACCGGCCCCAGAACCCAGTTGCTCGGTGGTGATTCCGGCCCGGAATGAAGCGGGGAATATTCGAGATGCGATCGCCCGTTTACCTCAGCTCGGCCATCACACCGAAGTAATTTTTGTGGAAGGCCATTCCCAGGACAACACCTGGGAAGAGATCCAAGCCCTGGTCGGAGAATATAAAGGCCCATTCACCCTCAAGGCCTTTCAGCAGAACGGCAAGGGCAAAGCCGATGCGGTGCGGCTGGGGTTTGCTGAGGCCAGCGGTGACGTACTGATGATCTTGGATGCGGACCTGACCGTACCCCCAGAGGACCTGCCCCACTTCATGGCGGTGATGGCCTCTGGCTTAGGGGAATTTATCAATGGCTCTCGGCTGGTGTATCCCCGCTCTAAAACCGCTATGCCCTGGCTGAATACGGTGGCCAACAAGATCTTCGCCCAGATCTTTTCGTTCTTGCTAGAGCAGCCCCTCAAAGACACCCTCTGCGGTACTAAGGTGCTGTGGAAAGATGACTATCAGCGGATTATCGCCGGACGACGCTACTTTGGGGACTTTGACCCCTTTGGCGACTTTGACCTATTGTTTGGGGCTGCCAAGCTGAATTTGCACATTGTCGAGGTGCCAATTCGCTATCAGCCCCGCAGCTACGGGGAATCCAATATTGCCCATTTCAAAGAGGGGCTCGTGCTGCTGAAAATGTGCCTCTACGCCTCCCGCAAACTCAAATTCCGCTAGCAGCCAGCATCGCCCACCACCTGAAACACCTGCTGGTTTTCTCCTTGGCGGATTGTGAGGGTACCCCCGGTAATTTCGACTACTTCGTCATAGGAGGCACCCAGGGTAACCGCAGTGTCGATCTGCAATCTGCCGTCGAGACTGACAAATTGCTGGCGGGTGGTCTGACCATAAAACGGTTCTCCAGAGCCACCGGCGTGCCGAAATCGGGTCATGGTGCCATCAATGCGCATCCAAGCATCACCCACTTCTAGGCCATTGGCGAAAATAAAGTCACTGGAGATGTCCCCCTGGCGGCTGAGCACCATGCCACAGCCTGCTGGAGATACGGCAAATAAATCATCAATGGTGAAGGTATCGACTTGAAGGCTGGCGGTGGTTTGACCCGTGGCATCGATAAAGTCCCCCCTTATCCAGCCTTCGGCCCCAGAGCCTTCAAACTCAGCACCTGGGAACTTAACGTAGTACCAGGGCACTTCACCACCAGTAGCAGCAGTTTTGAGCAGGGTGACCGAATCGCCCACCAGGCCATAGCCTTCGGATCGGGCCTCAACGCTGGGCTCAGATCGCAAATTAATTTGAGCCTGAGGATCGGCTGCGGTCAGCACGGCGGGTTGAGGGGGATCAACCGGGGCAATGGTGATATTGGTATTGCCCTGGGCGGTTGGTGTCTCAGAACCGGTCTCTTCAGCTTCGGTAGCCTCGTCCGCTGTCTGCTCTGTCCCCTCGGCAGCAGGGACGGTGGGATTGTCAAAGGAAGGCGTTGAGGGGGACTCAGCCGTAGGAGCGTTACCCCGCCCACAGGCGGTTGCTAACAGCAGTAGCGCTACCGTTAGTCCTGGGCGCAGCCATACAAAAGTCATGGGAGTGGGGATATAGGAGTGATCTGGACGGGTTAGCACCCGCATGGACCCGGTCTGATAGTAATTTACTTTTTTGAATTAGGGGCTGTCATCAATTAAGATTGGAGTCCCTGCGGTGCAACGGTTACAGCCCCTAGCAATATTATAGAAGCGCGATAATGCCTGCCCAGCAAGGCTTTTACCCGTAATTGATGACGCGCCCTAATTGACGGCGATCGCCTGTGACATCAGGATTTATCAATCTCCATAAGCCTTTAGGGTGGACCTCCCACGATTGCGTGGCCAAAATCCGAGGGGTTCTGAAGCTCAAGAAGGTGGGCCATGGCGGCACCTTGGATCCCCTGGCATCGGGGGTGCTGCCCGTTGCCCTGGGGCGGGCCACCCGACTGCTGCCCTTTTTGCCGGAAGACAAAACCTATCGCGCTGTGATTCGCTTTGGCCTCACCACCACTAGCGACGACCTAGAAGGAGACGTGGTCACCCGCCAACCGGTTCCCCATTTGCAAGAAGCCGAAGCGATCGCCCCGCTGTCTCAGTTTCTAGGCACCATCGCGCAAATTCCGCCCCGATATAGCGCCATTCAGGTGAACGGCAAGCGGCTCTACCAGTTAGCCCGCAAAGGCGCGGCAGTGGAAGTCCCGGCCCGCACCGTGACGATTCACCAGCTCACGGTCGAAAGCTGGCAGGGGGGTGACTTCCCCGAATTGACCGTGACGATTCGCTGTAGTGCGGGCACCTATATCCGCTCGATTGCTCGGGACTGGGGAGAACAGCTGGGCATCGGCGGCACCCTGGCGGGCTTGGTCCGGACCGTGAGTGGGGGCTTTCAGCTGGCAGACAGTCTCCCCCTAGAGGCGCTCATTTCTCAACCCGAATCCGTACAGGCGATCGCCCCAACCGCTGCCCTGACCCACCTGCCGCGCCTCACCTTGCCCGAACCCACCGCCACCCGCTGGCGACAGGGCCAAAAGCTAATGCTGCCGTTAACGGATCTGCCGCCAGATACGGTGGCCCCCTACACGGTGTTTGACCCGAGCGATCAGTTTTTAGGCATTACTGAGACCGCTCCCGCAGAGATAGTGGATCACTGCCGTTTGGTGGCCAAGATGGTTTATGCACCCATGGGTTAGTTATCCCTTGAGCAGAACTCTACACAAGGAATAGCAAGGGTTCTGGCCTCAATTGCAAGGGAAAAACCTCTAAATCGGACCCTAGAGGAATGGATTGTTGCCAGCTTTGCCCTGTCGCCGTGCGCATTCACGACCCAACCGTATCTCCCTTTCGGGGGGTTTGGGGGCCAGCCCCCAATTCCGACATTGGCTCTTATAGGGGAGAAAGTAACTTACAAACCCCTTACTGCTTCAGGCTTGTGGGGAGACAGAGAAGCAGAGGCGCTAGAGCGCCATAAATCGGCATGAATGGGTAAGCATCGGAGACTTAGTGTAAAAAACACACAAAGCCAAAAAGGAGGTTATGCTATGGGCAAGCACCCTTTCCCTAACGCCACCATGACCACCCCCCCGAGCTTTTTTGACCCAGCCCTTGTCCGTGAGGTCTATCGGGTGCCCTATCAAGAACGCACCACCCAAGCCAAAGCCTGGGCTACCGAACATCAGATCGCGCCCGCCCATAGCGATACCCAGCGCATTGCCTTGCTGCTGATCGATGTGCAAAACACCTTCTGCTTGCCGGACTTTGAGCTATTTGTGGGGGGGCGCTCTGGCCAGGGCGCGGTGGAAGATAACCAACGGCTCTGTCAGTTTATTTACGAAAACCTGGGAAAAATCACGACGATTATCCCCACCCTCGATACCCACACCGCAGCGCAGATTTTTCACCCGATGTTTTGGATGGATGCCGAGGGCAATCCCCCCGCGCCAATGACGATGATTAGCCACGATCAGGTGATGGCCGGGAAGTGGCGGGTGAATACGGCGATCGCCCCCCTGCTTGGAGCCGAAGATCTGCCCGCCTTTGCCCAGCACTACACCCAGCAGCTCAGCCAAGCGGGCAAGTACCCGCTCACGATCTGGCCCTACCACTCCATGGTCGGGGGCATCGGCCATGCACTGGTGTCGGCAGTAGAGGAAGCCTGCTTTGTCCATGCCATTGCCCGCAACAGCCCCACCCGCTACGAACTCAAAGGCAGCAACCCCCTCACCGAAAACTACTCGGTGTTGCGACCCGAGGTGATGGATAGTCCCACCGGTGGGGCGATCGCCCAAAAGAACGCCGCCTTGATCGACGCCCTATTGGAATTTGATGCGGTGATCGTTGCCGGACAGGCCAAGAGCCACTGTGTGGCTTGGTCCGTGGCCGATCTGCTTACCGAAATTGAGGCGCGGGATCCTCAATTGGCCCAGAAAGTTTATTTGCTCGAAGATTGTTCTTCACCTGTGGTGGTGCCTGGGGTTGTGGACTTTACCGACTCGGCTAATGAAGCCTACGAACGGTTTGCCACAGCGGGCATGCATCGGGTCACCACCCCCCAACCCCTGTCGGACTGGCCTGGGCTGTAGGTCTGCGCCTGAGGCAGTGGACGAACCGTACTTAGGTTAAGACGCTGCCTCCTTAAGAACGTGTTCAACTGCATCTCGTAACGTCTCAAATTTATCGAGCTGTTTTCGAATGCGACTCTTCAATTACGACCAACAGCCCAGGTTTCAAACACATTACGATTGCAGTCAATTGTGAAGGGAGCAAACAGCTGATGGTTACAGTAGGCCGAAATCATATTCACCCGAGTGCCTCGATTCCCTGGTCCATCCCTGACTCATCTATATAGACCAGTTGACTCTCGTCAATGCTGGCGAGTTGTTGGCAGAAGTCGGCTCGCTCTAGCTCATCGCGCTCTCGAAGGTTGGGGCATGGTGCGGATGGAAAAGGAACGAAGCCCATAGCCTATGTCTTAATGCAAATGGCGACTGCTATAGTGCGCCCATAGTTTTATCGTTGGCTGTGCCAACGATAAAACTATGGGCTATTTCTCTCTGACCCTACAACGGCATAGCTGGCCTCTTAGTTGTATTGATTGCGTCCGGCCATGACGCCGCCATCTACATCCCAAACGGCACCCGTCACCCAGGCGGCTTTGTCAGAGAGTAGAAAAGCGATCGCCTCAGCCACATCCTCAGGGGTGCCCACTCGACCAATGGGGTGAAAGCCGTTGAATCCCTGCAAGGCACCATGCACGTCTTCTTTGGGAATAAAGCCTTCATAGATGGAGGTTTCAACCACAGCGGGAGAGACTGCATTGACGCGAATCTGCTTATCCGCCAGCTCCATCGCCAGATGTTGAGTGAGGGAATGGAGACCGGCCTTGGCCATAGAGTAGGCCGATGATGGGGTGGCCTGCACTGCTTGCTTGGCCCACATAGAGCCCACATTCACAATCGCGCCCTGGCTATTGTGGTTGACGATATTTTGGGCGATCGCTTGGGTGATGAAAAAGGTAGCTTTGTTGAGGTCGAGGTATAGGTCATAGTCAGCCTCTTCATACTCTAGAAAGGGCTTGGGCAGAAAGACGCCAGCGGAATTCACCAGCAGGGTGGCATCGCTATGGGCTTGATTGAGGCGCTCAGTTAAGGCTTGCTGCTCCTTTGGTTTAGCGATATCAGCTTGCTCACCCATGACAGAGCCATAGGCTTTGAGGTCATCCACCGCCGCCTGCAGCTTTTCGGCACGGCGACCCACCAATACGGCTGAGCCACCCTGCTCAAGCACAATACGAGCAACGGCTTTGCCCATACCGCTAGTACCACCGATCACGATCAATTTCTGGCCTGCGAAATTTTTAGACATGATGATCTCCTCAAACTTAAGTTGCAAGCAATCTACCTTCTAGAAGGTAGATTGCAGGTTAAAAAAATTAACTGTTGGAAAACTTGGCTGACAGCAATGGATATATGACCTGCTCAAAAGCGGCAGCACTATCTTCGGCAGACCGAGCTAGTAACTGTGCCCCTTGCAGCATGGCAATCAACCCTTTTGCCTCCTGCTCAACCGAAGGTCGACAGGTCCAAAGCTGGGCATCTTGTCCCTGCTGGAGTAAGTGGGCCAACCAAGCTTCGGTTTCTTGGAAAAATACCTGAATCTCATTCTGGATGGATTCAGGTAACACCGCAAAGTCTGCCGACAGCATGGAACACATACAAATATGGTCCTGCGCTAGACCATTGCAGTAGAGATCCGCAAATTGGATGAGTTGCTGGTCAGGGCTAGCGTCAGACTCCGCAATTAAGCTGCATTGCCGCGCCATGTTCTCGCGATATCGCTTCACCAGCTCTTTGACCAACACATCCTTAGCCGGAAAGTGATAGTGAATACTGGCTTTGCGAATCCCCACCTGCTTCGAGATATCGGCGTAACTAAAGGCGCTGTACCCTCGGTTGCGCACCATATCCTGAGCAACATCCAATATTTGGGTGGCAGTGTTCTTTTCCATGAACAGAGTATTTACCATTCAGTAGGTAGATGTCAACAGGCATACCTTTAGTCGCCAGCTTTGTCGGAGATCGCCCTTATCGAGAAAAATGGACCAGCTACAAAAAACGGAGCCTGCAAAGCAGACTCCGCAAGCAGTGTTATGGCCAATAGGTCCTTAATATTGAGGCACGCTCTCGTCAATATCGCGGCTCCAGGCCAGGATGCCGCCCTTCACATTCGCGCCATCAATTCCAGCTTCCCGCAGGAAGCCCAGGGCCTTAGCCGATCGCGCCCCAGACTTGCAATGCACCACCAGCTTGTGACCATTCAGCAGTTCGCGCACCTTCTCAACCCCAGGGCCACCCTCAATTTCAGAGAGGGGGACCAGGACTGAGCCTTCAATTTTGGCAATCTCATATTCATGGGGATTGCGCACATCCAGCAGCAGGATATCGTCTGCAGAATTGTCTAAGAGGTCTTTGAGTTCATCGACGGTAATTTCAGGGGTTTCAGCCTGTTGCTTCGCTTCTTCTGCCATAGCTTCGGGGATTCCACAAAACTCTTCGTAGTCAATTAGTTGCTCGATCACGGGCCGCACTGGGTTGGGGCGCAGCTTCAACTCTCGAAAGCTCATATCCAGAGCGTTATAGAGCATTAGCCGCCCGCTCAGGGTGTTGCCTTGCCCGGTAATAATTTTCACCGTCTCCGTGGCTTGAATGGTGCCGATAATGCCGCAAAGCACGCCCAAGACACCGCCTTCTGCACAGGAGGGTACTAAACCTGGTGGCGGGGGTTCGGGATAGAGGTCACGATAGTTGGGGCCATCTTGGTAGTTGAAGACAGTGGCTTGCCCTTCAAACCGGAAGATCGAGCCGTAGACGTTGGGCTTATGGGTCAACACACAGGCATCGTTGACCAGGTACCGGGTGGGGAAGTTGTCGGTACCATCGACCACCACGTCATAGGGTTCAATAATCTTGAGCGCATTTTCTGAAGACAGCCGGGTCTCGTAGAGATCAACCTGGCAGTTGGGGTTGATTTCGTGAATGCGATTTTTGGCGGATTCGATCTTGGGTTTGCCGACCCAGGACTGGCTGTGAATAATCTGACGCTGCAGGTTGGACTGATCGACAATGTCAAAATCGACAATGCCGATACGACCAATGCCAGCGGCGGCCAAGTAAAGCAGTAAAGGAGAACCTAAGCCGCCGGTGCCAACGCAGAGTACGCTGGCGGCCTTGAGGCGCTTCTGACCTTCTAGGCCAATTTCGGGCAAAATCAGGTGGCGAGAGAAGCGTTCATACTCCTCTGAAGTGAGTTGGATATCATCCAAATTTGGATTCAGCATAGGGCGGGGGAATTAGGTGAATTTTGACGGTGTGCGCCTCACAAAAATCAGGATCGCGGTTGCCTCGGGAAATCACCGCAAGCTTTCATTTTAGTCCACGGTTTTAACAGTCAGAGCTCTCTTTTATTTGAATGGGTTCCGGTTGGAACTGATGCTGATCATCCAATCGCCAGCTCTGGCAATCGACGACGGTGCCTTGATGGACGGACAGGATCACGTAGGAATATTCGGGCCAAGCCAAGGCGCGATCGCACTCTGACGGCACAGCCGGATGATCAGGGTGAGAGTGATAGATGCCTAGGATGACCCAACCGCGATCGCGCGCTTCTCGCTGGGCCACCAACAAATCTTTGGGATTAATCCAGTACCGACGGCGACGACTCAGAGACCTTTGGGGGTCACCCAGCGCCTTTACGCCATCTGGCTCTGTGACAGTTTGCACCTCTGGCATCCATTGATTGGCTAGGGAATGAATTTGCCTTACATCTTTAGACCGGCTCTGGACTGAAAGCGCGCCGATGATTAAACCGCAACATTCCTCTGGATAAGTCGCCTGAGCATGCTGATGCATGGTGAGTAGATGCGATCCTATAACCTGAAGCAAAACGCTACACCTCTCTAATCGCAGGATTTCGGATAGCTTTTGAACGTCAGACCAAAGAATCCTCTCCTGTTTAAGGGAGAGGATTCTTTGGTTTACATATATCTCATCCCTAGCCCCTTTAAGGGTGAGGACTTATGTCTTGCCCCATTGATAAAACAAAGAGCAGCTTTAGGTCTCCATTAATAAACAGTTCCCCCAAACGGATCGTTAATGCCAATAACTGCGCTTCCATCGACTGAGGAAATCGACAGGCTGAGGGCATAGTTGCCAGACACGTTATTAAAAGAGCTTACCGTAACGGTCCAGCCTCCCCCCGTGAGGGAATTGGGCACATTAACAATACCAGCAGGAGAATTTTGAATAAATACGTTCCCTAAGGGATCTGTCAAGGTAATTAGGGGGATGATGTTTGACTGAACCGGATTGCCATTAGGGAAGGCTCTAACCGAGATAAAGTCTCCCGGCATGGCTCGAAACGTATAGGTGTCTACGTTAGTGACAGCGGATCCACTCGGCCCCGTCTGAGGTGCGTTGGCTCTAAACTCGCCTAAAATGGTCTCGCCAGAACGAATCGACTGGGTAACTTGGGCCAAGGCGCTTGGACTAAAAACAGCCATTTGCAGGCCGGATAAAATTGCCGCCGAGGCTAGCAGAATTTGTGTGAATCTCATAGAAAACCCTCACCAAATTGGAATTAAAGCATTTTTCAGATCACCCTAATAGCCCACATATAGATGATTTAAATCTGGCAAGTTTTAGAGAGATTTGAGCAACTCTAAATACTTGAAAACGAGCTGTATCTCACCCAGAAAAATCGCCATAGGGCACCTAGAAGCCTTCCGAAATGTAGTTGAACACATCGCAACACTTCTCGACACCCTTAATAATTAGTCTGAATTTTGAAGATTAGGAGCAATCACAGCGATAGGCGCTGAGGAGGGGTGATCGCAGGATTTGTAACGCCGGTAAGTGGATCGCCGGGGTGAATCAGTGGACTGCGATCTAAATAGCGAAAATGATCGGCAATAATGGAAACAAAAGCATCCTGCAAATCAGGATTAAATAGGGCATATTCTGGTAACGTGACGAGCTGATTTGCGGCATTGCAAGACAGTAGCGGATCTGTCACTGCACAAAGAATGGGAGATATCCCCAAGTCTCGGTTCCGAATGTCGCCAGCCGAGATAGCAACGGGGGTGGTGCCATTAATAAACTGACTATTGAAAGCCGCTGAGACAATCGCACAGCGCTCTGCAGCCGGGTAATTAGGTAGGCTATGAAATTCAATCATGCTAGAAACCACGTTTGCGAAGTCAGCATGGATTGCGATCATTTGCCAGCCTCCACTTGTCTGGACACATTGAAATTCTCCAACCACATCACGGGGGATTTCAACAGCGGCCTGCGCTGTTTGGGAATAGGTCAAAACGGAGCCGGAGATTGCAGCAGAGGCGATTGCAGTGGTTGATAGAGCTCTAAGGATATGACGCTTCATGGAAGAAACCTCGGATGGTTACTTTGACTAGAGCAGGAGACCCAAAACGGTCATTTCCTGTCTCGCTCTTTCTTTACGCAACTTTCTAGGGAACTCCGGATAGAAAAATAAATTTGCCAGCGAAATCTGTGATTGATAGTGCTGAAATTAGAAAGCCCCTTGATTTAATAGGGGGTTTGAGTGATTTGACAAGTTTGCCAATTTTTTCCGGAAGCTCTAAAAAGGGGCAGAAATAGGTGACCAGGTCAACTATTATTCGCAGCCCAATAAGGACTGTAGATCAGTCAGCATTGAGGTATTTATCCTTAGTGGTGCAGAAAACTTTTCAGCATCTTAGTCAGTCTCACCATGAGAAT
>ERZ1740060.415-NODE-415-length-25281-cov-5.836320_pt1 | contig 25281 bp, 24 predicted proteins | sample MGYA00581743_ERZ1740060 | MGnify/ENA primary metagenome ERZ1740060 (study PRJEB43018, sample SAMN04849235) | marine metagenome | isolation source: floating plastic debris | place: Pacific Ocean | collected 2008-08-27 | study: EMG produced TPA metagenomics assembly...
CCTTTTCATACCAGGCCCCTGCTGTCGGACGATTGGTGGATGCAAACTCGCCGCCGTTTTCCTGCTCCCATGTCCAGACTTCGGGAGGGGTGTAGATATCGTCGCTCATGGGTCGGGTCCTTCCTTTTTCACAGGCTTAGGTAACCGGATGACTTTGAGCTGCAAGAGCGCAGACGTGCACAGATGGCTGTGCGCTCCGGCCGCCCGCGAAATGTTCAGACGTTGCCCGGTATTGGCTCAGAGGAAGGATCTTCGGGAAAACCGCCCTGCTGCCGCCGCCGCGCACGCTTCATCGCAAAAACGTCCTGCCGGTGCACCCAGGTGTATTTTTCATCTTCAAGCGTGGGCGCCCAATACAGCACACCGCCGTACCGCCACGGGTCCAGAACCATGCCTTCGTTCATCGTATCGCCTCTTGCCGAGACAATGACGGTAGAGTGGTCGATCAAAAGACGTGTATGTCCGTTGGCAATGGCGCGGTGCGTGACGAGGGTATCAAAGTCTTCCTGAACGATGCGCTTCTGCATGTCCTCGGCCCAATGCCAGCACAATCCACGGGGGCGCGTGCCAGCATTCACCTTCATGTTGTGAACGAGCGGCGGATCGGTGACCTCATACTCCTGCTTCAATTGCTTGGGGTACGTGACCGAGATCAACGCGACGCGCTGAGCTTCCACCGGATCGATTGTGGGACTGAGCGCCTGGATGCCGCGCGCAAGTTGATCCACCTCATCAGGAGCCTGTTCCGGAACATAGCCTGCACAGGCCGAAACACCTGCAACCGACAGAAGCGACAAAGTGAATCTGCGTCGGGAAACCATACTCTCTCGCTCTGACATCCTGCCTCAGACGTGTTGATATCGTGCTAGCGAAGAGCGGGCCCTGTGTCGAGACATGGCCCGCCTACTCGCGCAAATGTCAGATATCAGAACACCACGACCGACCGGATGGACTCGCCGGAATGCATCAGGTCGAAGCCCTTGTTGATGTCTTCGATGCCCATGGTGTGGGTGATCATGGGATCAATTTCGATTTTACCTTCCATGTACCAGTCCACGATTTTCGGAACATCGGTGCGGCCTCGCGCGCCACCAAATGCGGTTCCGCGCCAGACCCGTCCGGTCACCAGCTGAAAAGGGCGCGTCGAAATTTCGGCACCAGCCGGTGCAACTCCGATGATCACGCTCTCGCCCCAGCCCTTGTGGGCGCATTCCAACGCCGCCCGCATCACGCTGACATTTCCGGTTGCATCGAAAGAATAATCCGCGCCACCGCCTGTCAGCTCGACCAAATGCGCCACGAGGTCGCCGTCCACCTCATCTGGGTTAACAAAATCGGTCATGCCAAATTTTTCGGCCATCTGCTTTTTACCCGGATTGAGGTCAACGCCCACAATCTGGTCGGCCCCGGCCAGTCGCAGGCCCTGAATCACGTTGAGACCAATGCCGCCCAACCCGAACACGACGCCGCTGCTGCCGATTTCCACCTTCGCGGTGTTCATCACTGCGCCAATCCCTGTGGTCACACCACAGCCGATGTAGCAGATCTTGTCGAAGGGCGCGTCGGGCCGGACCTTGGCGAGTGCGATTTCCGGCAGGACAGTGTGGTTGGAAAACGTCGAACAGCCCATGTAATGCAGGATCGGCGTTCCATCCAGCATAGAGAACCGCGATGTCCCGTCCGGCATTACCCCTTGGCCCTGGGTCGTGCGGATCTTCTGGCAGAGGTTTGTTTTTGGGTTCAGGCAATAGTCGCATTCACGACATTCCGGCGTGTAGAGCGGGATCACGTGATCGCCCGGCGCAAGTGACGTCACGCCCGGTCCAACCTCGACCACCACTCCTGCCCCCTCATGCCCCAGGATCGCGGGAAAGGCGCCCTCCGGATCGGCCCCGGACAAGGTGAAGTCATCGGTATGGCAAAGCCCGGTCGCTTTGATCTCGACGAGCACCTCGCCCGCCTTTGGGCCATCAAGATTGACCTCCATGATTTCCAGTGGCTTACCCGCCTCCAAGGCGACCGCTGCTGTTGTGCGCATTCTAATTCCCCTCCGCAATTTGGATCGACTTTGGGCGAAACCGAGCGTCATTTCAACACAGCGTTTCGCCTCGACCGTCATGGCACACGAAATGCGGTTGGGCTGCAAAAGATGTGCCCGATTCTACCTTCTGAACTCACCGATCACCGGCCTGTTATGCGGAGCGTTGTCGCATGGCTTGCCTTGTTGCATGAGTTGCGAAATGCTGCGCGCGGCATTCTAGAGAGGTTGCGTCATGAGATACGCCGCGGCGATCGTTGTTGTTCTGGCAGGCTGCGGGCCGTCCGTGCCGCCATCCAATGTACCGGATCCCGGGACAGGTGTCGGATTGTCCGGCAGTGGTCTAGTGGAGCGCACACCTGACACCTGCGGTCTCAGCGACTTTCTGGGGCTTGTCGGTCAGCCCGCCAGCGCGGCCAATTCAATTGTGTCATCGCAGCCGGTGCGCGTTGTGACACCGGGTAGCATCGTGACCAACGAATACAATCCACAGCGGGTAAACGTGGACGTGGATGGCAACAACACCATAACCAGCGTGCGGTGCGGGTGAGTTTCGAGAAAAGAAAGACATCCGTCACCATGATGATGACTAAGCTGCGCGGGCGATAAATCCGGCCACGTCGTCCTGAGTGACAACCGTGACATCGGTCAGACCTAAAAAGCCCATGAAGTGCTTCAGATAGGGTGTCGCGAAATCAATCTGGGATCCGATAACCGTACCGCCTGCGGCAATCGCAATGACAACCTTCTTGCCCTTTAGCAGGCCGTTGGGCCCTTCGGCGGTGTATTCGAACGTGCGGCCAACACGGGCCACCTGATCAATCCAAAGCTTTAGCGCGGCTGGAACAGAGAAGTTATAGATCGGCGTTCCAATGACGATGGTATCCGCGCTTTCCAACTCGTCCACGAGCGTGTCAGAGAGCCGCAGTGCCGCTCTGTGATCTTCGGTTCTTTGCTCAGGCGGTGTGAAGGTCGCGCCGACCCATGTTTCATCGATTTGCGGGAGGGGGGCATCGGCAAGATCGCGACGCAGGATCGTGGCCTGCGGGAAGGCTTCCACAACCTTCTGGCTGAGGACCCGAGTGATGGAGTCCGCCTCGCGGGCGGAGGCGTCGATATGCAGAATTGCATGAGGCATTTTGTTACCCTTTCGATTGGATCGCGGGCATCGCCCGGTTGCATGACGTAGAAAATGACTTGTGCCTCAGAAAACGCAACTATATCAAAATAACAAATGTTGTTCTTTTTTGCACATACATGGAGAACCGATGGACAGCTGGGATGAGGTACGGACAGCCTTTCAGGTGGCACGGGTCGGCACCGTGAGCGGCGCGGCTGATGTGCTAGGGGTTCATCACGCCACGGTCATTCGGCATATCGATGCGCTCGAAGGTCGTTTAGGCGTTCGGCTCTTTCAGCGCCATGCGCGGGGCTACACAACGACCGAAGCGGGCGAAGACCTGCTGCGCGTCGCGCAGGCCACAGATGACCAGTTCAGTCAACTGTCTGGCCGAATCCGGGGGCGGGGCCACGATGTCTCCGGTGAACTGGTGGTCACGTCTCTTGGTGGCTTCAGCCACCTTCTGGTCCCTGTTCTGACAGAGTTTCAGCGGGAGTATCCCGATATTGTCGTGCGCTATCTCACAGGCGAACGTTTGTTTCGTCTCGAATATGGCGAGGCGCATGTCGCGATCCGCGCGGGCGCAGTCCCCGATCAGCCCGACAACGTGGTCCAGCCCTTTTTCGCCCAGGCGGTCACGCTCTATGCCAGCGAAGCCTATATCGAGCGTCACGGCTTGCCGGCCTCGATAGACGATTTTGGACAGCATTTTTTTGTCAGCGCCGATGATCCCAAATCACGCGCACCCTTTGCCAGATGGTTGCGCGAAACCGTCGACGAGACGCGGATCGTCTTTCGCAGCGGGGACGTTCATGCACAACGCCGGGCGGTCAAAGAGGGTGCCGGGATCGGCTTCATGTCGATGCTGCAGGCGCAGGAACTTGGCGGACTGACCGAGGTGGTTCCGCCTCGTGACGAATGGAGTTCTCCGCTCTGGTTGGTCACGCATATGGACTTGCATCGCACGACGAAGGTGCAGACGTTTCTGGGCTTCCTCAAAGAACGCGCCCGATCATGGGAAGTGGCCTGATCGGCGCAGGTCAAATGTGTGTCACGATAAAACGGAACCTCACTCTGTCAGGAAACGCAGAGCCAAACGCAATTGAGGCACGCCCTTTGCCGGTATCTCAGACCAAGGGCAAAAGGCATCAAATTAGTCCTGCCTCGTCCAACTGCGTCTGCAAAGCTTCAAAATCAATTGCCGCATAATCTTTTTGACGCGTTTCGCTGTCAGAAGCTTGCGCGAGCGCATCGATCTCGATCAGATCCACATCGCAAAAGGCGCGGATCTGCGAGATGAGCGACCTGAACATATCGGAACGGTCGCGCCGCTGGATGATCCCCACGGTTGTACCGGGCCTTATGGCAAAAGGAACCAGATGAAAGGCGGAGCCGTCCGCACCGACAATGTGACTTGCTGCCATGTAACGCGCGCATTGCTCTACCAGACTGTGTTTCTGAGGATGGAAAATCTCGTATCCGGCCTGCACCATCAGGGTTTCGATACGCTCTTCCTGATCCACCATCTGCTCTTTCCGCTTGAGCTGAGTTCGCGAAATGTAAAGCAAATCTGATCCCTTCGGCATGACCTGCTCTTGGATCCGCGACCGAATAAAATGGCGGAATTCATCCGTTCCTCGCGACCAGTGCAGGTGGCCGATGCCCTGTGTCGGCACGACAAGTGTCTCTACCTGCAGCGGGTTCGTCACAAAGTGCACCGGCAAGCCGCCGGTCAGCACATCCAGAAACGCCCCGAAACGACGCTGAAACACCGCCTCGAAATTGATGTCCGGTTTCGGAACGATCACAAGACCATCGTAGCCAGAGTCATGATGCAACGGCCACAGACGAGACACGCATTCCAGCAGAAAATGCCCAAAGTGATGCCGTCCGATCCCGGCGAATAGATGCCTGCCGGACAGGACAGACCCATGTTCAGGGCACTCGGGGATCCCGGTGAAGCGATTGAAAGATCGCATGGTTCGCGACGTTTCGCAAAAGCTGCCATCAGGCCGAAAAACGCCGCAGGCCATGTCCGCGCCGGGCCTCATCGGTGCAATCATCCCCTGAGATATGGTTTCGGTCTGAGATCGCGGCACATCTTTGAGCGACAAGACCTCTTCCGGTATCAATGCGTCATCCATCCTCGCGCAACTCCGTGGCAAGAAACCTCTCGAAGGCGTCCAGATTTACGGGCTCGAACTGACCGAAGCTTTGCATCCAGACACTGGCCGCGCGCAACGCATCGGGTTCGAGCTTGCACCATTTCACCCGACCGCGCCGCTCCTGAGTGATCAGTCCGGCCCGACTGAGTATGGTCAGATGTTTTGAAATTGCGGCCAGAGAAATCTCAAACGGCTCTGCCACATCTGTCACGGCCATATCATCCTCGAGCAACATCGACAGGATGGCGCGGCGCGTCGGATCGGCGAGGGCGGCAAAGACAGTATCGAGCGGATCAGCCATGGGACGAGAAAATCCCGCACAGCCAGGCACGTCAACCGGGCATAGGCCATCAGCGAGACAGGAGTGACTCGACTCTTGCATTGATACCACCTAGTTTGGAACAAAATAGGAACATCTATCTGGCGAACGACGATCGCCCAGCCCGCTGCCTTCTTGTCTGCCCGTCTTTGCGCTGCCTGCCTTGCCATGCCTGAACGCCGTATTCTATCGATCTGGTTTCCGCATTTGGCGGCAGAGCGTGTTTTGCGACATATGAACCTCGATCCCGACGTGCCTTTTGCTGTGGTGGGCGAGGTTGGGCAGATGCAGGTCCTCCATACGCTCAACGCCGCCGCTGCGGCTGCGGGCCTGCAGCGCGATCAGCCATTGCGAGACGCCCATGCGGTCTGTGCAGGATTGATCACCAAAGCGGCAAATCCGCCCGAAGATGCACGCTTCCTCAATAGTCTTGCGCGTTGGGCCGAACAACTTAGCCCCTGGGTCGCTGTTGAGGGAACTTCGGCCCTGACAATCGACATCTCCGGTTGCGCGCATCTCTTTGGTGGCGAAGAGGCTCTGCTGGACAAGATCCGGATCGAGTCGGGCCAGTTTGGACTGACCGCACAATGCGGGATCGCCGGAACGGTCGGGGCAGCGTGGGCCTTGGCGCGCTTTGCAGGCCGCCGGCCCGGGCCGACCCGCAGCGGAGACGCGATCGATCAGGAAGCCCGCGCAACACGATCCCGCGCGGCGAAACGGCGTCATTGGGAATGCGGCGGCGCCGCGCCCACCGCGCCTTGCGGCTCTGGCTCCGTCGGGGTGCAGCATATTGCCGACCCCGGTAAAATTTATCAGGCGGTTTCCCCGTTGCCCGTCACCGCGTTGCGCATTGGCCCGGATGACGCGGCGGCCCTCAACCGGCTTGGTCTGCGGAAGATCGGCGATCTTTTGGGTCAGCCTCGCGCCCCATTGGCGCGCCGTTTCGGCAAGGGTCTGATCCTGCGCCTTGATCAGATGATGGGGTCGGCCCCGGAACCGGTATCGCCGCAACGGGCGGCACCGCGATTTGCCACGCGGCTTAGCCTGCCAGACCCGATCGGTCTGCGCGAAGATGTGACCGCCGCTTTGGACCGGCTGGTGCCGCGACTGTGCCGGCTGCTTGAAAAAGAAGGACAAGGCGCGCGTCTGATCCGTCTGGAGGTCTATCGTTGCGACAGCACGGTCACAGCCATCGAGATCGGGCTGGCCCAGCCGGCTGATACGCCGGACCGCATCCACGCTCTGCTCGACCTGAAACTGGACGAGATCGATGCGGGCTTTGGCATTGACGTGATCCGTTTGGAAGCGATCGTGACGGAGCCCATTCAACGTCGCACACGGGCCGGGCACCTTGATGCCGACGCGGCGGCGCGCGCGCGGACCGATCAGAATACCGCGCTTCAGGATCTGTTGGGGCGACTGGGTGGGCGCGTGGGCTTTGAGGCGATCACCCGGCGGCATCCCGTCAGCAGCCATATCCCCGAAAAAACGGCACAGGTGCTGGCAGCCGCCTGGTCAGAGCCAGCCTCAGGTTGGCCCGCACCACCGGCCCCGCGCCCGCTGTTGATCTGGCGGCCCGAACCCGTCAACGCACCGGATCATCCGCAGCCTTCCGCAACGTTTCGCTGGCGCGGACGCGACCATGGCGTGACCGAAGCCCGAGGTCCGGAACGAATCGCACCGGAATGGTGGCTGGACGAGCCGGACTGGCGTAGCGGTGTGCGGGATTACTGGCATGTGGTGACAGATCGCGGAGACCGGTTGTGGCTCTATTATGCACATGGTGGCACGATGAGCGCAGGCTGGTTCTGCCATGGGAAATTTGCCTGATACAAAACAGAAAGAACCCATTGACCGACAAGCGCGGCAAACGGCCACAGATTGCGACAAAATCACACGCAATTTTGAGGGAATCTGGCTGATCCGTCACTGGTCGTTGACGTGTCTTCTTTTATGTCGCAACCAGCGTTTCGCGGCATAATGGCCCGCTTGATCAGGCAGGATGCTCTTGGCGCGCCAACATGCTAAAACGCTATAACAGGGTGTTTTAAAAAACAGAATCGGCGGATGCACCGCAGGTTGAATGTGATGATGAGTGGTAAATTTAGTTGACTTTCGAGAATGTAAACTTTGACTTACACTTATTCATCGTGCACAAATAAACCGAGGGAACTGCCAACGCCATGAAACATACGTCCTTGGATATCACGCCTGTCCCCACGGAATGGGTCGGTCCAATGCAGATCACCGGCAATGTCATGAACGAAGCGGTGCGCGTTCCCATGGCGACGTACGAAACACCGCTCTGGCCCTCGACAGGTCGAGGAGCCCGTGTGTCCCGGCATGCCGGGGGCATCTGTTGCACGCTCGTGGATGAGCGGATGACCCGGTCCGTCATCCTGCGCGCCAGAAATGGCGCAGAGGCTCAGGCGGCCTGGGCCTCGATCTCCGCCCGGCAAGATGAACTGGACGCCATCGTGCAGACCACAAGCCGCTTCGCTCGGCTTATCGGGTTGAACCGGCAGATCGTGGGGAACCTTCTGTATATCCGGTTTGAATGCAGTACAGGCGATGCGTCGGGACATAACATGGTCACCGGTGCTGCGGATGCCCTGCTGGGCTGGCTCATGCAGGAATATCCAAACCTCGATTACAGCAGCATCTCCGGCAATTTCTGCACGGACAAAAAGGTTAGCGCTGTTAACGGCTTGCTGGGTCGCGGGAAATACGTCGTCGCCGAAATCGACATTTCCAGAGAGATCTGTAACCGCCTGCTGCGGACAACGCCCGAGAAAATGGTGCAGCTGAACACCGAGAAAAACCTGATTGGCGGCAATGTTGCTGGCAGCCTGCGCAGCGCGAATGCGCATTTTGCAAACATGCTTCTGGCATTCTACCTCGCCACCGGCCAGGACGCCGCGAACATCATCGAAGGCAGCCAGGGCATCGTGCATTGCGAAGCGCGATCCGACAGCCTGTATTTCTCCTGCACCTTGCCCAACCTCATCGTTGGCTCTGTAGGCAATGGAAAAGCCAGCGAGAAAATCGAAGACAATTTAGCCAAGCTGGGGTGCCGTGAAGAGCGGGCGCCGGGCGAAAACGGACGGCGTCTGGCCGTTATCTGCGCGGCGACCGTGCTGTGTGGAGAATTGTCCCTGCTCGCCGCACAGACGAATCCCGGCGAACTGATGCGCACGCATTTCAAGATGGAACGCAAGTGAAGGATCAAGTCGACACTCGAAAGTCCGACCACCTGCGCGCGATCGCCGATGATCCCGGGATTGAACGCGCAGGCGCAGGCTTTGACGCGATCCGGCTCGCACATCGTGCATTGCCGGAGCTTGATCTGGATGCGGTCGACACCTCGACTTCCTTCTTGGGCAAGCCGTTGCGTCTGCCGCTGTTGATCTCGTCGATGACGGGCGGTGGCGATCAGGACATCCGGAGCATCAATCGTAACTTGGCGGAGGCCGCGGAAGCCTGTGGCGTTGCTCTTGCCGTGGGCTCGCAGCGCGTGATGTTTACAAACCCCGAGGCGCGCGAAAGCTTTGATCTTCGGTCGTACGCGCCGTCGACCGTGCTTGTGTCCAACATCGGAGCGGTGCAACTGAACAAGGGCTTTGGACCCACAGAGACGGATGCTGCGGTCGAGGTGCTTCAGGCCGACGGGATTTACCTGCACCTGAACCCTTTGCAAGAGGCTATTCAGCCGGAAGGGGACCGCGATTTTTCAGGTCTTGGTCAAAAGATCAGTGAGTTGTCGGCACAATCATCGGTTCCGGTTCTGCTGAAGGAAGTGGGCGCAGGTCTCGGACCGGAAGACATCAGGATCGGCCTGAAGGCGGGCATACGGCATTTCGACGTCGCAGGCCGGGGCGGCACGTCCTGGAGCCGGATTGAATATCACCGTCGGACGGAAGACGAAGACACGCTCGGCCTTCTGTTTCAGGACTGGGGTCGTACGACCGTTGAAGCGCTGCGCGATGCGCAACCGGTTTTGCAACCCTGTCGGGACTCGGTGACCCTAATTGCCAGCGGCGGCATACGATCCGGTATCGACATGGCCAAGGCGATGGTATTGGGCGCGGATCTTTGCGGGATCGCGGCCCCCTTTCTGAAGGCGGCACAGGACTCGACAGAAGCTGTGATCCGTCAAATTGAGAAAACGGAACGAGAATTCCGCACCGCGATGTTTTTGCTGGGCTGCGGCGACTGCAGGAGCCTGCAGAAGAACGGGAGGATACTGCCATGAAAGACACGGTTAGCATGATGGGCATCGGCATAGAGCGATTGAGTTTCTATGTACCCGAGCACTACGTGAGCCTCGAGACACTAGCAGAGCGTCATGGTATCGACCCGGCGAAGTTTTCCCGCGGCATAGGACAAGATCTGATCGCGATGCCGGGCCATGACGAGGATATCGTGACAATGGCCGCCGAAGCCGCACGCCCGGTGGTTGAGGCTGTGGGCGGTGCAGAGATCGACACAATCCTGTTGGCGACAGAGACCGGCATCGACCAGTCGTAAGCTGCAGGCGTTTATGTGCACAGTTTGCTTGGTCTCAACCCGAATTGCCGCATCGTTGAGATGAAGCATGCCTGCTATGCCGCAACAGCCGCGATCCAAATGGCCTGCGGCCACGTCGCACGCAAGCCATGGGCCAAGGTTCTGGTGATTGCCACGGATATCTCTCGCTATGATCTCGATAGCTCCGCAGAGGCCACTCAAGGGTGCGGCGCAGTAGCGATGATCATTTCCGCAGATCCCAAAGTCATGACCATCGACACTGAATCCGGGTGTTTTACCGAGGACATCATGGATTTCTGGCGGCCAAACTACCGCAAGACCCCGCTGGTCGACGGGAAGTACTCTGCATTGAAATACATGAATGCGGTGGCCAATTCCTGGTCGGACTATCAGGCCAATGGCGGTCGCGAATTCACCTCGTTCAGCAAGTTTTGCTATCACCTGCCCTTCACCCGTCTGGGCGTGAAAGCGCATCGCCATCTGTGTGGCCTCAACGAAGCGCAGGCGCAGGAAAGCCATTTTGCAGACGGGATGACCTATAATCGCAAGGTCGGAAACTGCTACACCGCCTCGTTGTATCTTAGCCTGATCTCCACTTTGGAGACGTCTGAGGAGGATCTGAGCGATAAACCAATTGGTCTGTTCAGCTACGGATCGGGCGCGGTTGCCGAGTTCTTTTCCGGAGTGGTCCAACCGGGGTATCGTGATCAGCTCGAAACACGGCGGCATAAGGACTTGCTCGATAATCGAGTTGCCTTGTCTTACGATGAGTACGTAAAGATGTGGCACACACCCGACCCGCAGGATGGCGGCGAGTTCACCATCCCGAAATCGGCACGCGGTCAGTACAGGCTTGCCCGGATAGATGAGCACAAACGGATTTACGAGCGTATCTGAGTACAAGACGGCTCGCGCTCCGGGGAAGTTGATTCTCTCTGGAGAACATGCGGTTGTGTATGGTGCCCCAGCCCTATCCGTAGCGATCGACAGCTATACGGATGTCTGGTTCACACCAATTCACCGCAGCGCCGGTCTACGGACCGCATTCGATAACCTGTCTCGCGGGCACTTTTATCCGTTTGAGTTGCTCAAGAGTTTCAAACAGGGCCTCGATACCCGCTTTGATGCCTTCATGCGAGGTGAGTTGCCCGTTCAGAAAATTATGCAGCGACCGGATGATCTGGCGGTCTACACCATGGCGTCTTTGTTGCAGGTCCTGCCTGTGCCGGGGCGCGCATCTCGTCGGCGTTTGCCGGTTCCCGGTCAACTCAGCAGCCGGTCTGATCTGCCGCTTGGCGCGGGTATGGGGTCGTCCTCGGCTGTGATTGCAGCCACGATTGTGCTCTACGAACATCTGCTCGGGCTCAGCCAAGACGCCAAGGAACGGTTTGAGCGGGTTCGGTTTTGCGAACGGCTCCAGCATGGCAAAGGAAGCTTCACGGACGCAGCCGCTGTCGTCTTCGGCGGTATGAATCAGGTGCGCAACGAAGAGGTCACGGCAATCGAGATGGCGCCGGACCACCCATTGCTGCAAGGCCGCGGGTGGTATTGGGTATTACATGGAACACCCGAGGCCTCGACGGGCGAATGCGTGGCGGCGGTTCGGTCCTCGCATGGACACGACAAGGGGCTCTGGCAGACGTTTGAACAAACGACATTGGCGCTGCAAAACGCTTTGGCCGAGAAGAATGACCCAACTGGAATCATCAGGGAAAACCACCGCCTGCTCCAACGCATTGGCGTGGTGCCGGATGCCACGGCGCGGTTTATCGATGCGGTCGAGGAGGTAGGCGGCGCAGCAAAGATTTCGGGCGCAGGATCCACGCGGGGCGACTATGGCGGCGTCAAACTTGTCTATATGCCCGATGAGGATGCAATGACGGCGAGCATGGACCGCTACCCGGAACGCCGCTGGGCAGCGCTGCGCGTGTCACCGCAGGGCGCTCATCTGCGACAAGGTCTTCCAGATGCGCGCACTGATGCGCGGCAGGCCGTGTGACACGCGCTGTCACAGCGTCAGCGCCCGGATCGATCATGGTGATCGGGGAACATGCGGTGGTGTATGGATATCCTGCGATTGTCTGCGCGGTCGATCAGCGCATCACGGTCAGAATTGAGACACGGTCGGATCTCCTGGTGCGGATCGACACCTCGGTTGCGCCCCCTTTTGAAGGGCGCATAGAAGCGCTGCCAGACGACGGACCCTTGCGGATTGTTTCAACCATTTTGCGCACGATGCGGTCGGCGCCGTCTGATGGTGTGGATATTGCAATCAGCTCAGACATCGATCCCACTCTGGGACTTGGCTCGTCAGCGGCCGTCATTGTTGCCCTGATCGGCGCCATCGATGCTCTGGATTGCGTTGGCCTTGGCCCGCGCGAACTCCACAAACAGGCCCTGAAAATTGTGAGACATGTTCAAGGCCGGGGAAGCGGTGCCGACCTGGCGGCAAGTTTGCAGGGTGGTTGCCTCGCCTATCATCTTGTGAACGAACCGGTCGGCGGTGCCGAGATCACGTCCTTGCCGATACCTCCGTCCCTCAGCTTACGCTATTGCGGCTACAAGACCCCAACGTCGGAGGTTCTGGCAAGAGTGGCAGCCGCGAGATCCGGGAATGAGGCGCGCTTTGATGCTCTCTACGAACAGATGGGTCGATCCGCAGAAGCCGCAATTCGAGCGACTCAGCGGCAAGACTGGAAAGATCTCGCAAGCGAGATGACAGCCTATCAGGAGCTTATGCGCGATTTGGGAGTGTCCGATCCGACGATTCAAAAAACAATTGAGGACGCGGAGAGCGCCTTGGCGGCCAAGATATCCGGCTCCGGGTTGGGTGATTGCGTCGTGGCTCTTGGCCCCGTGCCGGACAGGTTTACTCCTGTTCAGATCGCCACAGAAGGTCTGTTGATCCATGACGCTTGATGCAGGGAAAAAGGCGGACATTCTTGAACGGCTTTTGCCTTCGGGCTTCTCCTTTAAGGGGTCTGGGACAGCCTATGCGCCGTCGAACATCGCACTTTCGAAATATTGGGGAAAACGCGATGCGGCGCTGAACCTGCCGTGCAACTCTTCATTATCGATCTCGCTTGGGGCGTGGGGCAGCAAAACCACCATTGATCAAAGTTCCACAAGCCAGGACGAGATCTTTTTCAATCAGGTGAAACTGGAGGACACTGACCCGCAAGCCCTTAAGATCCTTGCGCATGTGGATCTGTTCCGCAGAACTCAAAACATACCCTTGCGTATCGTTACATCAAACTCCATCCCCACCGCGGCAGGCCTGGCTTCTTCTGCGTCCGGGTTCGCTGCGCTGACGCTGGCCTTGGACCGCGCACTCGGTCTCGGCTTGTCCACAAATGTGCTGAGTATGATGGCTCGTTTTGGGAGTGGAAGCGCCGCGCGGTCGCTCTGGCATGGCTTTGTCAAATGGGAACGGGGCATCGCGCCCGACGGCACAGATAGCGTGGGGCATCCTGTGGATGTCAGCTGGCCAGAGTTGCGCATTGCGATTGTCCCTGTCGACACAGCCCCCAAAAAGTTCAGCTCTCGCGATGGCATGACCCACACATTGGCCACGAGTCCTCTTTTCCAAGCGTGGCCCGATCAGGCGGAGAACGATTGCACGGAAATCGAAGCAGCGGTGCGCGCGCGGGACTTGCGAAAACTTGGGGCTCTTGCGGAATCCAACGCGCTTGCCATGCACGCCACGATGATGGCCGCGCGTCCATCTCTGAACTATCTCACGCCGGATAGCTGGCAGGTGCTGACGCGCTTGTGGGCGGCACGGGAGGAGGGTCTTGCCGCCTATGCCACGATGGATGCCGGCGCGAATGTGAAACTCCTCTTCGAAGCGCGCGACAGTGACTCCATTCAGACGCTTTTTCCCAATGCGACGGTCATCGCACCTTTCGACAATCCCCCAGAACTTTAGCCAAGGGCCTCAGGTGTAGTTCCCTTTGACGCGCTCCTTGGTGGGATCGAAATGCGGGTAAAGCACGACCCGTGCCTTCAGGCGTTTCTGCAACCCGTCGAGTTGACCGATCTCGATCTCTGTCCCCGGTTCGGCATGAGTGACGGCCACCCGCGCCAGCGCAATGTTCTTGCCCAGATAGGGCGACTTCATCGCCGAGGTGACCTCTCCGACCTGCGCCTTGCCGATACGGACGCAATCGCCGGGGCTGGCCACGACACCGCTTTCGATTTCCAGCCCGACCAGCTTGCGCTGTGGATGGGCTTTGCGCTCTTCCAGAGCAGACCGCCCGATAAAGTCATCGTTCTTCGATTTCAGAGGTACGGTAAACCCGATACCTGCCTCGAACGGATCGGTCTGGTCGTCGAATTCTGATCCGGCGAAGATAAGACCCGCTTCGATCCGCACCATATCAAGCGCGGCCAGACCGAGCGGGGTCAGACCCATTGGTTCGCCAACGGCCCAGATGGCGTCAAACACCTCTTCAGCGTCTTTGGGATGGCAAAAAACTTCATAGCCCAACTCACCCGAATACCCGGCACGCCCCAACACGACGGCGGTTCCGGAATAGTCCCCAAGCCGCGCCACGGTGAACCGGAACATACCGAGTTCCTCGACCGTGGGACTGGTGGGTGGCGTCCAGAGCACCTCTTTCAGAATGTCGCGTGAAAGCGGGCCCTGCACCGCCACATTGTGCAACTGGTCGGTTGAGTTACGCACCCAGACGTTCAACCCCAGCCTTTCCGCCTGCTCTCGCAGCCAGAGACCCGATGTGTCGTTGCCGCCGATCCAGCGGAAATTTGTTTCGTTGATCCGAAAGAGCGTTCCGTCGTCAATCATGCCGCCATGTTCGTAGCAGATCGCGGTGTAGGTGAGTTGCCCCGGCACCAACCGCTTGACGTTGCGCGTGACGCAATACTGCATCAGCGCTTCGGCATCGGGCCCGGTCACCTCGTATTTGCGAAGCGGCGACAGGTCCATGATCGCGGCCTTTTCCCGGCAGGCCCAGTATTCTGCCAACGGTCCATGGTTCGGGAACGTGTTGGGAAGCCAATAGCCGTTGTATTCCACGAAATCCCGCGTGTGGCGGGCAAAGCAGGCATGAAAGCCGGTTTCCTTTGTGTGCTCCAAGGGGGCCTCCGCTGATTTTCGATATCCGATCGACCGGGGGAAGCGTTCGGTCGTCGCATAGGTGCGCACCTGAATGTCGGTGGGTTGCCAGCCATTGGCCGGATCCACATCGCAGGGACAGGCCGTTGAGACACAGACAAGGTCGGTCAGCGCCTGCAACAGCACGTAGTCGCCGGGCCGGGACCACGGATCGTCCATGCCCAGCGCATTTGTCTCGTCCAGCATCGTGTTGAAGAAGAAGTTTATAGCAGGCCAGCCGCCACGCGGACGCACGTTATACTTGGCCAGATCAATGTTCATGTTGTCCGAGCAGTTCACATGTCCCGGATAGCCCAGATCCTCGTAATACCTCGCCGTGCAAGCCAGACCAAACGTATCGTGGCGTCCGCATGTATCCTGCACGATCTCGACCAGCGCTTCCTGATCTGACGACCAGTACTTCGAGAAGATACCAGGCTGAGGGTACAGCGCGCCCATGAGCGAGCGTGTCGTGGTCGGATCAATTTCACGCTCCATGCCTTTGTCCAGTGCCCGCATGGAAAACGCCTGAAAATCAGAGCATTCCCTGCCCTGCACATCGAGGATCTGGATGAACTCACCCTTCTTGACCTCGTAGGTTTTTGCTTCACCCGGTTGGATATTGATATCCACCAATGGATCGGCGAGCGGATCGGGCGCGGCATGTCCTCCTTTGGCGAAGCCGGGGTTGGCTCGTTTGATGTAGAGAATCAATTCTGTCGGCGGGTTCTGTTCGACGGGACTCATCGGACCGCCCGGCGCGGCAACGATGAGCAATCCATCACTTTCAGCAGTGAACTGAGCCATGTCACCCGGTCGCGACCCGTCCGAGAACGCACGGATGCAACGCGCATCGCCAAGCTTGAAACCGGACTTGTCCAGCGCCGCGGCGACATTAGCGCCGGACCGGGAGCCGTTCGCCAGCACGGAAATCACCCCATCGGGCCGCCCGGCACTGGCGGCACCCAACCTGGCAGGATCAGATTTACCATCCGGTGTGAAAAAGACCAACTCCGCAGGTTGCAAACCCTCTCTGTCGAGGATCGCCACGGTATCCCCGGCATAGACCGGCAGGGCACGAGATCCTCCACCGGGGATCGGGTGCCGTTCTGTCCCGTGCGGCAATATCGGCAAACCTGGTGTAATCACCCCGGCCCGTTCGAACGGTGTTTCAAAAACTGGTGTCACATTCATCCGCGGGCCTCCTCTTGCCGCGCAGCAACTGGTCAACTCAAGCCCTGGGTTCAGTCAAGCCCGAGCGCCTTCTTCCGTTTGTTCGCCCAAGAGATGATCGCCAAGTCAAAGGTCAACGCCATCAGCGATACGTTCATCCCGAGGACAAAGTTCTTGCCCAAATCCGTTCCGGCAAGCGTTTTCTGCAGTTCCTGCCCAAGATCCTGCGTGCCGATGAAGGCCGCAATGATCACCATGAAGAACGCGAACATGATGCCCTGGTTAAAGCCCACCGCCATCGTCGGCATTGCCAGAGGCAACTGCACGGACGTCAGTTTTTGCCACCTGGTGCACCCGGCCATATCAGCCGCTTCCGTCATCTCAGAGGGGACGTTGCGCAGACCCTCGATCGTGTAGCGGGTCAGCGGCACCGTGGTGAAGATCACAATCGACAACACAACGGTCGTATCCGTGATCCCGAAAAGCATGATCGCAGGCAGAAGATAGATGAAACTGGGAAATGTCTGCGCCGTATCGCAGACAAGCAGGATACGCTCGGACCACTTCTCGGACCGGGAAGCAAAGATGCCGAGCGGAATTCCGATAAGCATGGAAAGCGCCATCGCCGACAGGACCGAGTAGAGCGTGATCACAGAGCGGTCCCACCACCCGGACAACGCGACGATAGAGAAAAACACGGCAGCGTAGATCGCCGGACGCTTTCCACCCACGCCATATGCAAAAGCAACGACAAAGAGAATGAACGCAGAGGTCGGAATCCACAAAAGCGCATCCCTGAACGGCACGAGCACCCAGACATTCAGAACATACCGGATTACTTCGGTTGTGTTCGTCACCGGAGCAAGCGCAAGGAACCCCTTGATCGCAGCGTCAAGCTCGCGCCCCATCGAGAATGACTGTCGGCGTCCAATTTCATTCAACACGTCGATGAATTGTGCGAGCACGAGAAACGAAAGAAAGACCACCACCGACAAAACAGAAAACTTGTGCCTGATGTACCAGGGTGTTCCCTTCTCGTGGTGTTCCGGCAGCTTGACGACCCATGCCTTGGACAACCTGTCGAGCGTGATGGCAACCAGCACGATTGTGATACCAAGCTCCACGGAGCGGCCAAGCTTGAAGCTGTTCATGAATTCCAGCAGCTTACCGCCCAGCCCCGGCATCCCGATAAAGGCTGTCAGAACCACCATCGCCAGACACAGCATGATGACCTGATTGACGCCCACCAGAATTTCCGTGCGCGCCGACGGGATGTACACCTTGGTCAGCATCTGCCATCGGCTCGCCCCGGACATCTTTCCCGCCTCGATGATTTCAGGAGATACCTTCTTCAGTCCAACGGTCGTCATAAGCAGCATCGGAGGCACGGCGTAGATCGTCGTGGCAATCGCACCCGCCGTCGGACCCACCTTGAAGAAGATCACCGCAGGCAGAAGATAAGTGTAGAAGGGCAGCGTCTGCAGAACGGCAAGGACCGGCTTGATCGCTGTGTCAAATCTCGACCACTTCCACGCGGCTACCCCTCCGGCCAGACCAATGAAAAACGCCAACGGTGCGGCCACGGCCAGCACCGACATGGTCTGCATTGTGATCTTCCACTGCCCCATAAGGGCGGTCCACACAAACGTCCCGCCAGCGAGCAGCGACAACTTCCATCCGCCGAGGTAATAGCCGACGACTGCGGCAACACCGGCAATCGCCGACCATGGCAGCGGGTCGTCCAGATAGGGCCAGCGGTGCTTGCCTTCGAGCAGGTTTGCCGTCATCCCGAGCATGAATTCGAGCGGACCTTCTGCAAACCAGCGCGTGACATAGATCAGGCCCCAACGCCCGGTCTCCATATCCCCCTTGATGAACTCGAAACCTGCATCGAGCCACTCTGCCAGCGGCGGAATCCAAGCCTCCGGCAATCGAATGAGAAAATCCGGCAAAATCGGTTTGAACGCGGTGAGAAAAAGTGCGCTTAGCAGGAGCGCCCACAAAACCCGGTCGTGCTGCGAGGCCGTCGACCTCGGTGGCGGCATCGCTGTTGTGGCGATGTCTGCCATGTTCAGCCCTCGCCCAACAACACGTCGAGTGCCGCCTTGCGATCCAACACGCCGATGATCTCGCCGGATTTGTCCGCAACCGGCATATGATCCCGCGCGTCGTTCACAAGCTGACGGGCGAGTTGGTGGATTGTCTTTTCACCTGCTATAGCAGTGCCTTCGACCGCGTGACCGTTCACCGGCTGCGCCAGGACCGAGGCGTGCACGACATGTGCCTTGTCGATTTCTTCGGTGAACTTGCGAACATAGGGGGTCTGCGGATCAAGCACGATCTTGTCCGGGCTATCGCATTGCTCGATCTCGCCATCTTTCATGATGGCGATACGGTCTGCCAAACGCAGCGCTTCGTCAAAGTCGTGCGTGATAAAGACGATCGTTTTCCCCAGCATTTCCTGAAGTCTGAGAAACTCGTCCTGCATCTCCCGGCGGATCAGTGGATCAAGCGCCGAAAAGGGCTCATCCAGAAACCAGATATCCGGCTCGATTGCCAGCGAGCGCGCGATCCCGACGCGCTGTTGCTGTCCGCCCGACAGCTCGCGTGGAAAATAATCCTCGCGCCCCTGAAGACCGACCAGTTCAATGACCTCGAGCGCGCGGGCGCGGCAGGCATGTTTATCCTGACCCCGCATCTCCAGCGGGAATGACACATTTTGCAACACTGTTCGATGGGGCAGCAGACCAAAGGACTGGAAAACCATCCCCATCTTCGACCGGCGCAGTTCAATCAGCTCTTTCTCGGCCAAGGACATGATATTCTGACCGTCGACCTCTATCGTGCCGCCGGTAATGTCGTGCAGGCGAGACAGACAGCGGACCAGTGTCGATTTACCCGACCCTGACAGGCCCATGATAACCAGCATCTCACCGCGGCCCACATCAACGCTGACATCTTTCACGCCTGCGATGTAGCCGTCATTGCGAATATCATCGTAGGACCGGCCCTCCGGCATATCCGCAAGATAGCGTTCCGGATGGGGCCCGAAGAGCTTCCACGCATTGCGACAAGAGATGACAGGTGCGTCAGTACTCATCGTTTTGTCAGGCTCCCGATGCGACAGAGACAAAAAAGGATAAAGAAACTGCCCGACGCGTGCGCCGGACAGTTCTCTGATTCAAGGATATCAGGTCGAGCCTTCCGGCAACCAGCCCTTCCAGACATCTTCATTCTCTTCGAGCCAGACCTCTGCCGCTTCTTCGGGCTCCATATCTTCGATATCGACCAGGCGCGCCATTTCCGCGATCTGAGCATTGGTGAACGATATCTTCGTCAGCACGTCGTAGGCATTTGGCCACTTGTCCTTCATGCCGTCCCAGGCCGCCTTCTTGAGGTAGCCATCCGCCGGATTACCACAATCGTGCAGCTGATCCGGGATCGGACCTTTGGCCGGATCGGTGTCGCAGCCGTCTTCCCATGTCGGGAACTCAACAAACTCACCTGGCCAGACAGCCTCGGCAAAGTTAGGGGTCCAGTTAAAGACCAGCACCGGCGTTTTGTCGGCCTCTGCCGCACCAATATGCGCCCAAAGCGCGGCCGCGGAGCCCGCATTCTTCACCACGTAGTTAAGCTCAAGCGCTTCGGCCCGCTCTTTGCCATACTTCAACCAGTCTACCGGGCCGTCCAGAAAGAGACCCTTGTCGCCTGTTTCGGCTGTGGCGAAAAGCTCTGCACAATCGTTCAGCGCTTCCCAGCTCGGCAGACCCGGGCACGCGTCTTTCGTCCAGCTCGGATACCACCAATCTTCTCGCGTCACCGCGTCGTGATCGCCTGCGTCATGCAAACCACCTTTTTCCAGCGCCGTGCGGAAAGATTTGCCAAAGGCGCCTTCCCAGACTTCCATTTCAAGATGCACGTCGCCCAGGCGGACGGATTCATAAACCGCCTGACTGTCGGTGGTGACGTATTCCACGTTGTTGCCCATCATTTCGAACATCTGACCAACAACGTTGCTCATCACGATCTGGCTCGACCAGTTGTGAATCGGAATAACGATCGGTTCCGAGCTGTCTTCTGCCGCGAAGGTCGCGGTTGCCGAGACAAGCGCGAATGCCGTCGCTGACAAGAGATAGTTCTTTTTCATGTTTACTCCCCGTTGGCTTGGTTTGGCACATCGCAGGTTTGCGCTGCGCCGCCATAGTGGTGCGAGTATTACAAAGGCACAGAAGATCGTTGATTCTAATTTGGTTGCGCTTTGCCCAACAAAAAGTTTGGCAAAGCGGTCGCGCCCGCCTACGCTGCGTTGCAGGATATCCCGGAGCCAAGAGCCGATGCTTAAGCAACGCGCCGCCCTGCCACGGCTTGATTACTTGATTACCTTCGAAGTTGCTGCCGAGCTGGAAAGTTTTTCTGCAGCCGCAAAGCACCTGAATGTCAGCGAAACCGCCGTGAGCCGCAAAATCCGGCTGTTGGAGCTTCATTTAGATTGCCTGTTTTTTGAGCGCGGACACCGCGCTGTTCGGCTCACGGAGCAGGGTCGAAAACTGCTCTCGGGGGTCTCGCCGGGCTTAAAGGCGCTCGAAAATGTATCGCTCTCCATGTTGGCGGAGATATCCACGAATCCCGTCAGGCTGGCAGCGACAAATTCTGTCGCCTCGCTCTGGCTCATGCCTCGACTGAGCCGTCTGAGATCTGAAACCAAGGGCGTGACAATCTCTCTTTTGGCCTCGGATGAAGACCAGGAATGCCTGAGCGAGGACGTCGATCTGGCGATCCTGCGCGGTGATGGCGATTGGCCGGGGTTTCGGACCCAGAAACTGTTCGGGGAAACGGTTTTTCCGGTTTGTTCTCCGGGGTATCTGGAAAACCATATCAGTATCAAAAGCGTGTCGGAATTACCCGATCATGCCCTGATAGAGGTCCGAAACAATCACGCGGAATGGCTTAACTGGCAGACCTGGCTGACGCAAAAGACAATCGATCCAGATCGCGTTCGGCACTCCACGCTCGTCAATACCTATCCCCTGGCCATTCAGGCCGCCGCCGACGGGTTGGGCATCGCACTAGGGTGGGGGCATCTTGTGGACCGCCACCTGCAGAGCGGCGCCCTTGTGCGACCGCTGGCGAAAACCCATGTCCGCACACATTCCGGGTATTACATGTTGACCCGCGAAGGCTCCTCGCCGAGCCCGAACCGGGATGCCGTGGCCAAGTGGTTGAAGAGCGAAAGCGCGCACCGCAGGCGGTATGCCGCAGAGTGGGTTTAAGTCCCGGCGGCGATCAATTCATCAACATGGGCCGACGCACTTGCGGCCAGAGCGCGCAGATCGTAGCCCCCTTCGAGACAGGAAACGACACGCCCCGCCGCATGACGCGACGCGATTTCACATATCGAGCGCGTCACCCATGCAAAGTCATCCTCGCGCAAATTCAGATTGGCCAGCGGATCATCGGCATGGGCATCAAATCCGGCAGAAATCAGGATGAGTTCGGGAGAAAACGCCTCCAGACGTGGAAAGACGTCCCGCTCGTAGGCCTGTCGAAACCCGACGCCACCGGTGCCTGGGGCCAGAGGCACGTTCATCACGTTGTCATGAGCGCCGCGTTCAGTCGGGTCGCCGGAGCCGGGCCAGAGCGGCATCTGGTGCGACGAAATGAACAGAGATCGCGCCTCGGACCATAACAGATCCTGCGTGCCATTGCCGTGATGCACATCGAAATCGACAACCGCCACCCGCGACAGGCCATGCCGCTCGAGCGCGTGGCGGGCCGCTATGGCAACAGTGCCAAACAAGCAAAAACCCATCGGCTTGGCGGTTTCCGCATGGTGTCCGGGCGGCCGCATCGCAACAAAGGCATTGCTGACCTCGTCGGTCATGACGAGATCAACGGCCGCAATGGCCCCGCCGACGGCCCGCATCGCCGCCTCAAGAGAACCCGGGGACATGAATGTATCGCCATCGAGCTGTACATACCCTTCCTCGGGAGAGGCCTCCTGGATCTGCGCAATGTAGCTTGCAGGATGACAGAGCTCTATATCCGCGGTCTCTGCTTCGGGCGCCTCTTCCCGTCTGACAGCTTTGCCCTTCAAAGCCGCCAAGAGGTGCTCCATCCGCGCCACCTGTTCCGGATGGCCCGACGGGGTGACGTGCTTCAGCGCGGCATCATGAGTGAAAAGCGCGGTGGTCATGATCAAAGCTCTCGATTGTGGCGTCTGGCCAGCCTAGCTTTCCAAGAGTGGCTGTCCAGCCTCGATCTGCGTAACTTGTGAACCATCGGTGAGGCTTTCATTGAATTGTGACAAAACGCTTGCTATTTTTGGGATACGCCAAGCGTCGGGGCGGGCCGACGCGTTACTCAGGAGGACAATGTTCTGTCTCTTGCAGCAGATGCGGCACTGGCCGATCAGCCGGGCGCGGCTTTGACAGCGCCCAAACCGAATGCAGACAGCGAGGCACAGCTCGCGCGCATTCTTTCCTCTCTCGATGAAGACAAGGCTCTGGACGTCGTTCAGATCGACCTTCGCGGCAAGTCGGCGATTGGCGACTATATGGTTGTCTGCTCTGGCCGGTCGACCCGGCAAGTGACGTCCATCTCTGAAAAGCTGGCCGAACGACTGAAATCCGACCTCGGTATTCTCAGCAAGATCGAGGGCAAGGACGCAGGCGACTGGGTGCTGATCGACACAGGCGACGTGATTGTCCATGTCTTCAGACCGGAAGTGCGTGACTTCTACCAGCTGGAAAAGATGTGGTTGCCCGGAGCCGAGGCCGCGACCAAGAGTCCGATTACCCAGAGCTGAATGCGTATCGTCATCGGGGCCGTGGGCCGGCTAAAGTCTGGTCCGGAACGTGAGCTTGCGGATGACTACTCCCTGCGGTTCACGCGCATCGGGCGGCCACTCGGACTTGGGCCCATCGAAGTACGAGAAGTGGACGAGCGCAAGTCCACCACGCAAGACGCGCAAGCGGCTGCACTTGAGAAGTTCGTTTCCCCGTCCGCTTTGGTGATGGCTCTCGACGAGCGCGGCGCAACGTGGTCCTCGCGTGAGTTTTCGGAAAAGCTTGCCTTGTGGCGCGACACGGGCCGCGAAGAGGTCGTTTGTCTCATCGGCGGCGCGGACGGCTTGCACGCCTCCGTGCGCGCACGGGCAGATGTCTCTCTCTCCTTCGGCTCGATGGTCTGGCCGCATATGCTGGCGCGGGTCATGCTGACCGAACAACTCTACCGCGCGGCGACCATCCTGGCCGGAACACCCTATCACCGCGACTGAGAGTGTCGGCCTCAGTTTTGGCAGCTTTCACAAAAATAGACGCTTCGCCCGCCCAGCGTATCGGCGGTGACAGGACCGCGGCATGTTGGACATGTCTCTTCGTTGTAGATGTTAACGCTCGATCCATAGCGCGCCTGTCTGCCCCGTGCCCGCCGTGTGACGATCGCGTCCCGGCGCACACCATCCTGCATTAACTTGCGGGTTTCCTTCCAGATCGCCTGCGCCTCTTCGTCGGTCAGATCCTTGCCCGGGCGACGCGGATCGATCCCGAGGATCCAAAGCACTTCAACCCGATAGATGTTTCCGATCCCGGAAATGACCTTTTGATTCATCAAAAGCGCACCGATCGGCGCTTTGCTGCGCCGAATCCTGTCCAGCGCGCGGCGCGGGTCGGGTCTCGCGGCCAGAACATCCGGACCGATCCTCGCCCGTAGTGCAGCGATATCATCGGGTTCGAGCAAAGCACAAATGGCCGGCCCACTGATATCGACGGTGTAGTCTTTCGTTTCGAACCGAACACGAACCACATTGCGGGGCGTTGTACCCTCTGATGGCCCGCGTCTGATCACGCCAGCAAGGCCAAGATGAATGTGCACGGCAAAGCCATTTTCAAAATGGTAGAGCAGATGCTTGCCCAATGCTTCAACCCGATCGCAGATCTGGTCATTGACCAGAGCCGAACCCGCTTCGAAGCGTCCCTGCGGTGAGAGCACGCGAAGCTTTTGACCAGCAAGCTGCGCGTGCTGATCACGCGCCGCTCGATGGATGGTATGGCCCTCTGGCATGAGATACTCCTGCTTCATTCATGGGCAAAACTAGAGCGCACTCATCGGATCGGCCAGCAGCCAAAAAATCGCATGAAAAACCGGTTCACCCATCAGGGTTAAAAGGTTAAGAAAACGCCACGAGCAGGAGATGGCATGAGTGCACCGAAACCCGTTGTTTTGTGCATCCTAGATGGTTGGGGGCTGAGCGACGTGCCGGAGGGCAACGCGCCGCATCTCGCCAATACGCCGAATATGGACCGGTTGATGGCCAACTGTCCGCATGCCACGTTGATCACCCATGGCCCGGATGTCGGACTTCCCGCTGGTCAGATGGGCAACTCAGAGGTCGGTCACCTCAATATCGGTGCGGGGCGCGTGGTCGAAATGGATCTGCGCCGCATTGATCGCGCCATTGAACGCGGCACGTTTTCACATCTTCCGGGAATGCTGCGCTTCGCCAACGCACTTCAGGAAACGGGGGGCACGGCGCATATTCTGGGTGTGTTGTCGGATGGCGGCGTGCATTCGCATATCGGCCATATGCTCGCCACAGCAGACGCTCTCGTTTCGCATGGTCTGCCCGTGGCAATCCATGCTTTCACCGATGGCCGTGACGTGGCCCCGGTCTCCGCCAAATCCTACCTTGAGGAATTGCGAGAGGGCCTCGCCCCCAGTGCAAAAATCGCAACTGTCTCGGGGCGCTATTACGCAATGGACCGCGATAATCGTTGGGACCGCGTTCAACTCGCCTATGAAGCGCTGGTTGAAGGACAGGGTTAC
>ERZ1740060.416-NODE-416-length-25174-cov-5.750149_pt1 | contig 25174 bp, 21 predicted proteins | sample MGYA00581743_ERZ1740060 | MGnify/ENA primary metagenome ERZ1740060 (study PRJEB43018, sample SAMN04849235) | marine metagenome | isolation source: floating plastic debris | place: Pacific Ocean | collected 2008-08-27 | study: EMG produced TPA metagenomics assembly...
CGCTGCCCAACATCCGCACCGTGATGGGTTCTATGATGCTCGATGAGCTGCTGTCCAACCGTGATGAGATCAATGCGCGGCTGTTGCGGGTTGTGGATGCCGCCGTCGATCCGTGGGGTGTGAAGATCACCCGTATTGAGATCAAGGATATCGATCCGCCGCGCGATCTTGTCGATGCCATGGCCCGCCAGATGAAGGCGGAGCGTGACAAGCGTGCCGCCGTTCTGGAAGCTGAAGGCTTGCGACAGGCGGAGGTGCTGCGCGCCGATGGTGACAAGCAGGCCCAGATTCTGGAGGCTGAGGGCCGGCGTGAGGCCGCCTTCCGCGATGCTGAGGCGCGTGAACGCTTGGCAGAAGCTGATGCAAAGGCGACCGAGGTGTTGTCGACGGCTATTGAATCAGGTTCCGCTCAGGCGGTGAACTACTTCGTGGCCGAAAAATACGTCAAAGTGCTGGGCGAAATCGCAGCCTCGCCCAACCAGAAGACGCTGATGATCCCACTTGAGGCGGCTTCGGTTATCGGATCAGTCGCTGGTATCGGCGAGATTGCCAAGGCAGCCTTGGGCGACACCAAAACGGAGAACAGGTCATGATCACGCAGGCCCTGACGCAGTTGGGCAATTGGGCCTGGCCTGCTCTGGGCCTTGTGCTTTTGGCGCTGGAGTTGGTGGCCCCTGGCACCTTCTTCATGTGGCTTGGCCTTGCCGCTCTTGCGGTTGGGGCTATCGCCTTCTTCGTTGATCTTGGCTGGCAGATTGAGCTTGTTCTGTTCGGCGTCCTGGCTCTTGTTTTTGTGATCCTTGGCCGCCGCTACTTTGCGCGGCGCGGTGACAACAACACGGACACGCCTGGCCTGAATGCCCGGGCGACATCTTTTGTCGGGCGGGAGCTCACTTTGCACGAACCGCTTGTGGACGGCACTGGCCGGGTGAAGATCGGCGATACGCTGTGGCGTGTTGAAGGCCCTGATATGCCTGCAGGGACCAGGGCACGGGTGACATCGGCCAGGGGTGGCACCTTGCAGGTGGAACGGCTGGAGGCGTGAACGCCGCCGTCCTTAAAGCTGGTGATCGTGCGGGATCGGCGGCTCTTCGCGCATCAACAAGATGGTGATGCGGCGGTTAGCCGGTAGCTCTGGGTCGTTGGCGAACAGCGGTTCGGTATCAGCATTGCCGACGACAGCGGCAAACCGTTCTAGCGGCACGCCTGATTCCTGCAAAATGCGGCGCGTTGCGTTCGCTCGGTCGGCGGACAGTTCCCAATCGGTATAGGCCGGGTTGAGCGGTGGCGCGCTCGAAGCTGATGTGTGGCCTGTGATGCGCACGCGGTAAGGGAACTGGCGCAGGACCGGGCCCATCTGTTGAAGCAGAAGGCGGGTTGTCTCGAACGGGTAGCGCGACCCTTCAGGGAACATGGACCGGCCATCCTGATCGACCAGCGAGACGTGTAGCCCATCCTGATCTTCTTCCATCACAATGTGCTGGGAAAGCTCGGTGATCTCCGGCAGGCGCTGCCAAGCTTGGCGCAATGACGCGGCGGCAGTGGCGAAGCGGCGCGGCACCTCGGTTTCTGCCTGCTCAATCGTGTGGGTGTTGGCCTCCGGTCCCTGCAAGGGGCGCATATCGTGCCGTTCGGTCGCAAACTCGGAGTCTTCCGGTGTTTCCACGATGCCGACGCGGCGGACAAAATCGCGCATGGGCGCGCCTTCAAGCTCGATCATGCCGGCACGGCGTACCGAATCCTGGCTGCCGAAAGCATCGCGCATCGAGCCAGCGACGACCTGTAGTTTCTGCTGGTCTTGGATCGAGAAGGAGATGATGAGGACGAAAAAGCACACCAGAATGGACATGAGGTCAGCGAATGTGACCAGCCACTCTGGGACGCCCCCGCCTGATGCCTTTTTGCGCGCCATATCAGCGACCGTTCCCTAGGCCGCCTCGGCCAATTCTGCCCGCGCCTTTTCCGGCAGATAGGCAAGCAACATTTCACGGATGAGGGTCGGGCTCTTGTTCTCGCGAACCTGGGCGATGCCATCGATGACCAGCGACAGATTGATTTCTTCCTCGCCCAGTTTGGCTTCCAGCTTGTCGGCGATCGGCAGGCACAGAAGGTTGGCAAGGATGGCACCGTACATGGTCGTCAAAAGCGCGATGGCCATGGCTGGACCAATGGTCGATGGATCGTCCATGTTGGCCAGAAGCTGCACCAGACCAACCAGCGTCCCGATCATGCCGAAGGCTGGAGCGGAATCACCAAGTGCTTTGAAGACGCGCTGACCCTCGGTCAGGCGCTCAATGGACAGGTCGCGCTCACGCTCCAGACTGTCGCGGATGAACTGCGGCTCATAGCCATCGGTCACATACTGCGTGCCCTTTTGCAGAAGCGGGTGGGAAACCTCGACATTCTCAAGGCCGAGCGGGCCGCTCTTGCGGACCACGTCGCCAAGATTGGCGATTTCCTCAACGAGCTCCGTTGGGCTGATTTTTTTGTGGGTGAAGGCCGTCTTGCCGCCGAGCGCCAGAGCCTGCCCGATGCCGGACAGCGGAAAGCGGATCAAGGTGGCGGCAAAGCCGCCGCCAATCACGATAAGAACGGATGGCAGGTCAATGAACTGGCCGATACTGCCGCCAAGCAGCATGGCGGTTACCACCACGCCCGTGCCGGCGACGATGCCGATGATTGTTGCAAGATCCATAAACTGTCCCGCCGACGTCTTGTTGTCCGACCGTTTCTGGTCCGTTGACGCACACGCTACCGCCCGGATGGGAAACAAGAGCTAAATGGGAAACGGCCAAATTCGGCCCTGCGGGCAGAACTTCATTTAGGGTTAGCGGATGGTAAACGGCGCTGAAACACGTCGTTAACCCTGCGCGTTTAAGCTTGGTTAATCCTTGCCACACGCCAGGTCTGGCGGATGAATCGGCGGCGACGGCCCCGGTTTGCTGCCCGCTGGCTGCCCATGGTGTTGCAGCCGTAACCGATGATGTCGCGTAGCTTCTCCCTCTTGTACCTTTGCCGTGTCGGCGCCGTGGTTGTCGGGGCCTTTTTTGTGCTGCTTGGCGCATTTGATGCGATGGCGCAGGATCAGTCTTTGGATTTGCGTTCGTCTTTGGATGGCAATCAGCCGCCGCCCAATCCAACCGCTCCTCCGGCGCCGGTTGGTGGGTTTCCAGAGGTGATTGAGGAGCGCGTTCCCGGCGCCCGGTTCGATGGCGCGGGCCAGTTGGATGCCGAAGCGCGTTCGACACTGGAAGCCGAACGACTGCAACGTTTCTCCTTGTCTAACGATGCGCTGATAACCGGTTCCACCGACGGTCCGGATGGGTCCGGCACCGGTCCGGCATCGGTCCGGCGAGGGTCCGACATCGATCCTTATGCGCCCCTTGGTCTGCGTGCCGGGCCATTGACCTGGTTCCCTGAGATTGATGTCGCGGTTGGGTATGATAGCAACATTGATGGCGCGACGGATGCGGTCGCCGTGCGCACGCTGCGTCTCTCGCCAAGCCTTCGGGTCGAAAGCGACTGGGTCCGGCACGGGCTCGAAGCCCAGGTGGGAGGCGAGCTCTTCTTTACCGACGATGCGCGGGCGATCGAACGCGATCTTGATGCCGACGTCGCCTTACGCCTCGACCTGCCGGTGGAGACAACTCTCACTTTGCGCGGAGGCTATGCGCTGACCGGTGAAGCCGTCAGCGATCCAGATGCCGTTGCGGGCGCCGATGGATCGACTGATACCCATGACATCACAGCCGGTTTCGATCTTGCTCGCCAGGCAGGGCTGATTGAGGCGACGCTGTCGGCCGATGTGTCGCGCGTCGCCTTTGATGAGACGCCGCTTGCAGGCGGTGCATCCCAATCCAACAGCGATCGCAACCGGCTAGATGGCGAACTGACCCTGCGCCTTGAGCGATCCACCGGACCGCTGATCCGCCCATTTGTGGAAGTTGGCGGGTTCGTGCGCCGCTTTGACGAGGGCCGCGACCGCAATGGTTTTGATCGCGACAGTTTCGGTTACGCGCTGCGTGGGGGCATCACCCTTGCTGAGGAGCGCCCGTTGCGCGGCTCGCTCTTTGTCGGTGTGGAAGGCGAGCAGTTCGAGGACGACCAGTTGGACGATGTCCTGGCGCTGACCGCTGGTGCTGGGCTGATCTGGGATGTCACGGCACTCACCACGGTGACCTTGGACCTGGCAACCGACTTCGATCCGACAACGCAGGCGGGTTCTGGTGTTGGCGTCACGCGTTCGGCCGCACTTGGCCTATCGCACGATCTCAGGCGCAATGTTGAACTGCGCCTTGGCGCTTCGGTTGATGACACCCGGTTCAGCGGGGTGGATGCGGATACCCGGACCTATACCGGTTCGGCTGGGGTGACGTGGCAATTGTCGCGTACATTGGCCTTCCGGCTCGACACCTCTTACGAGCACGAACCCGATAGCGATGGCGACACCAACCGTTTTGTTGCCGAGGCCGGCTTTACGCTGAGGCGCTGATCACGCTCTTCGGGCGATGATGTCGCGCAGGGCCTCCTGGAAACCAGGGGCAACGTCGGGCCGGGAAAGCGCGAAGGCGACGTTGGCCGCCAGGAAGCCAGACTTTGATCCGCAGTCATAGGTCGAGCCTTCAAAGGGCATGGCGAAGAATGGGTTCGTCTTGTGGAGCGTTAGCATGGCGTCTGTGAGCTGAATCTCACCACCAGCGCCAGCGGCTTGATTTTCCAAGAGATTCATCACGTCCGCCTGAAGGATGTAGCGACCGGTGATGTAGAAATTGGACGGCGCGGTACCGGGCGCCGGCTTTTCCACCATCTGGGTAATCTGGAAGCCGCCTTCCACCACATCACCCTGCCCGACAATGCCGTACTTGGAGGTTTCTTCAGGGGCGCATTCCTCCACCGAGACGACATTGCCGCCTGTGCGGTTGTAGACATCGATCATCTGCGCCAGGCAACCGCGCGGGGCCTGCATGATCATGTCCGGCAAAAGTACCGCAAAGGGCTCATCGCCCACCATTTCGCGAGCGCACCAGATAGCATGGCCCAGGCCCAATGGCTCCTGCTGGCGGGTGTAGCTCACCGTGCCGGCCTTGGGCATTTGCTTATCGAGCGCTTCTAGCTCAGCGAACTTGCCACGCTTGGCGAGCGTTTCCTTCAGCTCAATCTGAATATCGAAATGGTCTTCGATGACCGATTTGTTGCGACCTGTGACAAAGATAAAGTGCTCGATGCCGGCATCGCGCGCCTCTTCAAAGACGTATTGAATGACAGGGCGATCAACGACCGTCAGCATTTCTTTGGGCATCGCTTTGGTCGCTGGAAGAAAGCGTGTGCCCAGGCCTGCGACAGGAAAAACGGCCTTACGAATGCGTCGGGTCATGCTTCATTTACCTTGTTCCGGCACTTGTTAACCTGTCCTAGGCCAAGCCGACCGATTTGAGGAGCCTTGGGCGGTGGCTTTGCCCAGAAAGCTTACGACAAACAACCGGCAGGTCTCTTATGAGTGTGCTTGTAACAGGTGGCGCAGGCTATATCGGATCGCACATGGTCCATGCGCTGGTCGACCGTGACGAACCCGTTGTGGTGATCGACAATCTAACCAGCGGGTACCGGCCCAACCTGCCTGACAATGTGCCTGTGGTGATTGGCGACATTGGCGACCAGATCCTGGTCGAACGGGTGATGCGCACGCATGGTGTCGATGCGGTGGTGCATTTTGCCGGATCGATTGTGGTGCCTGAATCGGTCGCTGATCCGCTCGGCTACTACGCCAACAACACTGTGAAATCGCGCGCGCTGATGGCGGCGGCTGTGAATTGTGGCGTTAGAGCTTTCATCTTCTCATCCACCGCCGCCGTTTATGGCCTGCCGGGAACGCCCTTGGTGGAAGAGGAGGCGCAGCTTGCCCCGATTTCGCCCTATGGCGCTTCGAAGATGATGACAGAGATGATGTTGGCCGACACAGCGCATGCGCATGATTTTGCCTACACGGCCATCCGTTACTTCAACGTGGCTGGGGCTGATCCGGAGGGACGAACGGGCCAGTCTTCGCCCAAGGCAACGCACCTTATCAAGGTGGCCAGCCAAGTGGCCCTTGGCCAGCGGCCCCATCTGGAAATCTTCGGGACGGACTACGAAACGGAAGATGGGACCGGGGTCCGCGACTACATCCATGTCAGCGATCTTATCGCCGCGCACGTTCTGGCCCTTGATCGGCTTCGCTCGGGCGGTGACAGCCTGGTGGTCAATTGTGGCTACAGCCGTGGCTACTCGGTGCGTCAGGTGATCGACATGGTGCAAAGCGTGTCAGGGGTTGATTTTGATGTTCGTGAGGCGGCACGCCGCCCAGGTGATCCAGCGGCGCTGATCGCCAAATCCGACCGCATTCGTGGTGAGCTTGGCTGGACCCCGCGACATGATGATCTTGAGACGATGATCCGCCACGCCTTCTCCTGGGAGGCGCGTATGGCTGGTCGAAACATGCCTTCTACCTAACTGATCTTTTTGAAGGCGGTCTGGGGTGCCCGCCTGCGACTTGAGGAGACAAAGATGATCCGGTCCCTTTGCCTTGCCGTTGTGATGGCTTTGGTTCCAGTTTCTGCCCTGACAAGCGTACCCGGACAGGCGCGCGCCGATGCGGCCTTTCAGAATTGGGTTGTCCAGTTTCAGGCCGAAGCGCGCAGCGCTGGCATCTCTGATGCCGTGTTGCAGGCAGCCTTTGCCGGCGTGACGTCGCCTGATGAGAGCGTCTTGGAGTCGGCAAGCTACCAGCCGGAGTTTGTCCGCCCGATCTGGGATTATCTGGACAGCGCGGTGTCCACCAGCCGTATCTCCAACGGTCAGGAGATGCTGCAGCGTTACGCTACCCAATTGGACGCAATTGAGCAGGCGACTGGGGTGTCCCGGTTCATCGTCGTCTCGATCTGGGGGATGGAATCCTCCTATGGGTCGGTTCTGGACAACCATAACATCGTCAAGCCGGTGATCCGCTCGCTGGCGACGCTAGCCTATGCCGATGACCGCCGTCGCCGGTTTGGTCGCGAGCAATTGATGGCGGCGCTGCGTATCCTGCAGCGTGGGGACACCACCCCTGACCGGATGTTTGGCAGCTGGGCCGGTGCAATGGGGCACACCCAGTTCATCCCGACGACCTATCTTGCGCATTCGGCCGACTACGATGGCGATGGCCGTTCTGACATTTGGGACAACATCCCCGATGCGCTCTACTCGACTGCCAACTATCTGCGTGCCTCCGGCTGGGTCGCCGGCCACACCTGGGGGTATGAAGTGGTCATTCCGCAAGGGTTTGACTGGCGTCTGGCAGATGGATCAACGGCACGCACCTTGAGCCAGTGGGCGCAGCTTGGCCTTCAGCGCACCGGGGGGCGTAATTTTCCGCGTCCAGGTGATGCGGCCGAGTTGCTTGCGCCGGCTGGTTCGGGCGGTCCTGCCTTCCTGATGCTGCGCAACTTTGACGTGATCAAACGGTACAACAATGCGGACTCCTACGCGATAGCGGTCGGCCATCTAGCTGACCGGCTGAAAGGGCTCAGTGCCTTTGCCTCAGGCTGGCCGCGCGAGTTGCAGCCACTGACCCGCGATCAGGTCCAGGAAATGCAAAGGCTTCTGACCCAGCGCGGCTTTTCCACCAACGGTGTGGACGGGCGCATTGGGCCGAATACACGCGCCGCGGTTCGTGCGTTCCAGTCCTCCATCGGGCTGGTGCCGGATGGCTACGCGTCGACGGCGCTTCTGGCGCAACTGGGCGGGTAGGTTTCCGGTACTTCGATCTGAGGAAGGCGGGCGGGGACCTGGTGGTCTCATCTGCCTTTTTTCGCGCCCGTGTTTCTTGCGTGCCATTTTTCCGCTTGGCCGGCTGTGCTAAGGCCCGCCTATGCGGATTGGTCTTTACAGTCTTCTGGCGGCCTGTTTGGGGGTGGTGTTTGTCGCCGGCTCATTGGTTACGCCTGCCGAAGCGCAGAGCTGGCGCCAGTCTGACCCCAGCGCCATTGTTCTGCCGTCCCAGCCCGATGGCAGCGGTGCGCGCCGGTCCGGTGGCGGGGGCGGGGGGCTGTTCCGCATCTTCAGGTTTGAACCACAGCGCCAGACGCGACGCGCTCCACCGCGATTGGAGCAGCCGGTGGTCGTATTGCCGCCGCCAAAGGCCCCCGACGCGATTTCCGTTGTGGCTTTGGGCGATGAGTTTGCCGACCAGATGCGTGAGGGGCTGATTGACCGTTTTGACGGCGACCGGCTGGTCGAAGCCGTGGGCGTTTCCATTCCAGGCTCGGGTCTTACCGATATGTCGGAGCTCAATTGGAACGTTGAGGCCATCCGGCGGCTTGAGGACTTTACCCAGATCGGCGCGGTGATTGTTGCGCTTGGATACAGTGACCGACAGCCTTTGGTGGAAGGCGAGCGGCGCTTTGCCTTCGGGACGGTGGACTGGCAGCAGCAATACCGGAATAGGGTTTCAAGCCTTGCGCTCACCCTGTTAGCCGAGGGTCACTCGGTGCTGTTTGTTGGTTTGCCGCCTATGGCCGATCCGGTGATGGACGAACAAGTCCGGCTGATCAATCAGGTCATCGAAGAGGCGTTCGCGCCCTCGCGGGCTCGTTTTGTGGGCGTCTACACTGGCTTTGCCGATGTGGAAGGCCGCTATACGCGGGTCGGCCCAAACATGGCTGGGGTGGAGAGCACTCTTCGGACCTCCGAAGGTATCTTCTTCAATCGGGATGGCCGTGAAAAGTATGCCCATTTCGTCGAGCGCTTCGTCCCACGCGACGGGCAGGCGTCGGTAGAGCCGGAGGTATCGGACGTCATCTTTGAAGGCAGCACGCTGGCAGCGGACGGTGTCGGCCCAGTGATCCTGATGACGTCAGGCTTTGCCGATCCTACCGCTGTCTTGGTGCAGGATGCTGTGGAGGTTTTGCCCGAAGAGCCTGACGTTCGTGCGCGGCTTTTGCGCGGCACGGTGAACCCCGCGCCCGTTGGGCGCGCGGATCATTTCGTCTGGATCGAACCGGAAGGCTAACTGTGTCGTTAGCGCGGCAGCGTGGTTTCACCCATCAGATCAAGATCGATGGCGCGGGCAGCCTGACGACCCTCACGGATCGCCCAGACGACAAGTGACTGACCGCGGCGAATATCGCCGGCAACGTAAAGCCCATCGATCGAGGTTTTGTAGTCCTGATCGTTGGCCAGAATGTTCTGCCGACGGTCGCGGGCAAGCTCGGCGCCAAAAGCATCGGCGATGCCGTTCTTTTTGGGCCCAGAGAAGCCGATGGCAATCAGCACCAGATCAGCACGTAGCACGAATTCGGTGCCTTCGATCGGCACGCGCTTTTCATCAACGCGGGCGCATTCAACGCCGACGACCTTTCCGTCTTCGTCGCCCTTAATGCCAAGCGTGGCTGCTGAGAATTCACGCTCTGCGCCTTCGGCCTGCGAAGAGGAGGTGCGGAACTTGGTTGGCCAATAGGGCCAAATGTTCAGCTTGTCTTCGAGCACCGGCGGGATGGGGCGGATGTCGAGCTGGGTCACCGACAGGCAGCCCTGGCGGATCGACGTGCCGATGCAGTCGGACGCTGTGTCGCCACCGCCGATCACCACGACGTGCTTGCCGGCCGCATGGATCGGCGGTTCTGGGATGTGGGTTTCCTTGTTCACCCGGCGGTTCTGTTGCACCAGATAGGGCATTGCGTAATGGCAGCCCGTCAGGTCCATGCCCGGCAGTTCGGGGTCACGCGGGGTTTCAGCGCCGGCGGCGATCAGGACAGCGTCGTGCTTTTCCATGAGGTCGGATGGTGCGACGGCCTCCCCACGGCTGTCATCGCCGATGTTCTGGCCGAAGTGGAAGGTCACGCCTTCGGCTTCCATCTGCGTCACGCGCCGGTCGATGTGGTGCTTTTCCATCTTGAAGTCAGGAATGCCGTACCGCAGCAAGCCGCCTGCATCCGGTTCGCGCTCATAGAGATGGACGTCATGGCCAACGCGGGCGAGCTGCTGCGCGGCAGCCAAGCCTGCCGGCCCGGAGCCAATAACACCGACGGACTTGCCAGTTTTCTCGGTTGGAATTTGAGGTGTGACCCAGCCGTTCTCAAATGCCTTGTCGGCAATCGCCTGTTCTACCGTCTTGATGGCAACCGGGGCATTTTCAAGGTTCAGCGTGCACGCTTCCTCGCATGGGGCGGGGCAGATGCGTCCGGTGAACTCGGGGAAATTGTTGGTGGAATGCAGGTCGCGCGCTGCGCCTTCCCAATCGCCGGAATAGACCAGGTCGTTCCAATCAGGGATCTGGTTGTGGATCGGGCAGCCGGTCGGGCCGTGGCAGTAAGGAATGCCGCAATCCATGCAGCGGGCTGCCTGTTTTTTTACATCCGCTTCGGACATGGGCAGGGTGAATTCCTTGAAGTGCCGTATGCGGTCGCCCGCAGGTTGGTACTTTGAATCCTGGCGGTCGATTTCCAGAAAGCCGGTGACTTTACCCATACTTGTGTCTCCTCAACCCGGCTTATTCTGCCGCCACGCCTTGCAGCTGCATGGCTTCCATCTCTTCCAGTGCACGGCGGTATTCCACCGGCATCACCTTCACGAACATCGGGCGATAGGTTTCCCAATTGTCGAGGATGGTCTTGGCGCGGGCCGAGCCCGTGTAGCGGGCGTGGTTGGTGATGAGCTGATAGAGGCGTTCGTCGTCAAAGCGGGTCATGTCGGAGGAAAGGTCCACGCGGCCTTTGCTCTCCAAGTCTCCGCCATGGTGATGGAGTTTCTCCATCAGATCGTCTTCTTCGGGCACCGGTTCGAGCTCGACCATGGTGAGGTTACAGCGCGCGGAGAACAGCTTGTGCTCATCAAGCACATACGCGATGCCGCCTGACATGCCGGCAGCGAAGTTTCGACCCGTTTCGCCAAGCACGACGATGACGCCGCCCGTCATGTATTCGCAGCCATGGTCGCCACAGCCTTCAACGACGGCAACGGCGCCGGAGTTGCGCACGCCAAAGCGTTCGCCAGCAATGCCCTGGAAGTAGCACTCGCCCTTCACCGCGCCGTACAGCGCGGTGTTGCCGATGATGATCGACTTTTCCGGAACGATCTGCGTGTTCTCAGGCGGACGCACCACCAGACGGCCGCCGCAAAGGCCCTTGCCGACATAGTCGTTGCCGTCGCCGACAAGATCGATGGTTACGCCGCTGGCGACGAACGCGCCGAAGCTTTGGCCGGCGGTGCCGGTGAGCTTGATGGCGATGGTGTCATCTCGCAGGCCCTTATAGCCGTAGCGCTTGGCAACTTCGCCCGACAACATCGCACCGACCGAGCGGTCAACGTTTTTCACCGGCAAATCGATCTCAACCGGTTGCCGGCGCTCCAGCGCAGGCTCAGCCAGTTCGATCAGTTTGCGATCGAGCACATCGTCGATCGGGTGCTTCTGGGTCTGCGTCCAATAGATGTCCTCAGGCTCGGACTCTGGCCGGTAGAAGAGGCGCGAGAAGTCGAGACCCTTGGCCTTCCAATGGTCGATGGCGCTGTCCTTATCGAGCCAGTCGGACTGGCCAACCAGCTCGTCAAAGGTCCGACAGCCAAGCTCGGCCATCATGGCGCGTACTTCTTCAGCAACGAAGAAGAAGAAGTTCACCACGTGCTCTGGTGTGCCCTTAAAGCGCTTGCGCAGAACCGGGTCCTGTGTGGCGATGCCAACCGGGCATGTGTTCAGGTGACACTTGCGCATCATGATGCAGCCAGCGGCGATCAGCGGCGCGGTGGAGAAGCCGAACTCATCGGCGCCAAGTAGGGCGCCAATCACCACATCGCGGCCTGTACGCATACCACCATCGACCTGCAAGGCGATGCGCGAGCGCAGGCCGTTGGTGATGAGCGTCTGCTGAGTCTCGGCCAGGCCGCGCTCCCATGGCGCACCGGCATGCTTGATGGAGGTCAGCGGAGAGGCCCCCGTGCCGCCTTCGAAACCGGAGACGGTGATATGGTCGGCCCGTGCCTTCGCGACACCAGCCGCAACCGTGCCGACACCCACTTCCGAAACCAGCTTTACCGAGATATCGGCAGCCGGGTTGGTGTTTTTGAGATCGAAGATGAGCTGTGCCAGATCTTCAATTGAATAGATGTCGTGGTGAGGCGGTGGCGAGATAAGGCCCACACCCGGCGTGGAGTGCCGCACTTTGGCGATCACCGCGTCCACCTTGTGGCCCGGCAGCTGGCCACCTTCGCCGGGCTTGGCGCCCTGGGCGACCTTAATCTGGATCATATCAGCGTTGACGAGATACTCCGTCGTCACACCGAAGCGGCCAGAAGCGACCTGCTTGATCGAGGACCGCTTTGAGCGGCCATCGGGAAGCGGCGTGAAGCGTTCGACCTCTTCGCCGCCCTCGCCGGTGTTGGACTTGCCACCTATCTGGTTCATGGCAAGCGCCAGCGATTCATGGGCCTCTCGGCTGATGGAGCCGAAGGACATGGCGCCGGTTGAGAACCGCTTCACGATGTCGGTGGCCGTCTCCACTTCATCAAGGGAAATCGGCGCACGCCCAAGCTCATCAGCGTTCTTGATGCGGAACTGGCCGCGAATGGTGAAGCGGCCATTGTCTTCATTGACTTGGCTTGCGTACTCGGCCCACTTCTCCGGAACGTTGCCGCGTACGGCGTGCTGCATGGTCGCCACCACGTCGGGCGTCCACATATGATCTTCGCCGCGCTGGCGGAACATATACTCGCCACCAACGGCCAGAGCACGGGCAAGGACAGGATCGTCGGAGAAGGCATCAGCGTGGCGTTCCACGCTTTCGCGCGCCACTTCGTTAAGGCCGACGCCGCCCACCATGGAGGCGGTGCCGAAGAAGAACTCATCAATGAAGTCCTGCCCAAGGCCAACCGCATCGAAAATCTGCGCGCCGCAATAGGACTGATAGGTCGAGATGCCCATCTTGGACATGACCTTGAGTAGGCCCTTGCCAATGGACTTGATGTAGCGCTCGACGACTTCGTGGTCGTCTACCTCTTCGGGGAAGAGTTCCTTGCCGTGCATATCGGCAAGGGTTTCGAACGCAAGGTAAGGGTTGATTGCTTCTGCGCCATAGCCAGCCAGGCAGGCGAAATGGTGCACTTCGCGGGCTTCGCCGGTTTCCACCACCAAACCGACGGAGGTGCGCAGGCCCTTGCGGATGAGATGGTTGTGAACGGCAGCGGTCGCCAGCAGCGCTGGCATTGGGATGCGGTCCGGTCCAACCATGCGGTCCGACAGGATGATGATGTTGTACCCGCCATGCAACGCGGCTTCGGCCCGCTCACACAACATGGTGACCGCCTCGCGCATGCCAGCGGCGCCGCGCGCAGACTCGTAGGTCATGTTGAGGGTTTTGGTCTCGAACCGGTCCTCATAGAGCGAGATGGAGCGGATTTTCTCCAGATCCTGATTGGTCAGGATCGGCTGACGCACCTCCAAGCGCTTGCGACGGGACAATCCTTCCAGATCGAAGAGGTTCGGGCGTGGGCCGATGAAGGAGACAAGGCTCATCACCAGCTCTTCGCGGATCGGATCGATCGGCGGGTTCGTCACCTGCGCGAAGTTCTGCTTGAAATAGGTGTAGAGCAGCTTCGACTTGTCAGACAACGCGGAAAGCGGTGTGTCGGTGCCCATGGAGCCAAGCGCTTCCTGACCGGTGATGGCCATCGGCGCCATAAGGATCTTGAGGTCCTCTTGGGTGTAGCCAAAGGCCTGCTGGCGATCGAGCAGAGACACGTCGGCACGCGAAGGGCGCGCTTCCACGGGCTTCAGATCTTCCAGCACGATCTGGGTCTTCTCCACCCAATCGGCATAGGGGTTGGCGCTAGCAAGCTCGTGCTTGATGTCCTCATCGGAGATTATGCGGCCGCCATCCAGATCGACGAGCAGCATCTTGCCCGGCTGAAGGCGCCACTTTTCGACGATCTTCTCCTCCGGCACGTCCAACGTGCCGGCCTCGGATGCCATGAGGATGTCGCCATCCTCGGTCACCAGATAGCGAGCTGGGCGCAGACCGTTGCGGTCGAGCGTCGCACCGATCATCCGGCCATCGGTGAAGGCAACAGCAGCCGGGCCGTCCCACGGCTCCATCAGAGCGGCGTGGTACTCGTAGAAGGCCTTGCGCTCTGCATCCATCACCTGGTTGCCCGACCACGCTTCGGGCACCAGCATCATCACCGCGTGGTGCATCTGGTAGCCGCCCATGAAGAGGAATTCGAGCGCGTTGTCGAAGCAGGCGGTGTCGGACTGACCCTCATAGGAGACCGGCCAGATTTTGGAGATGTCGTTGCCGAATGCTTCCGAATCGACCGACGCTTGGCGCGCGGCCATCCTGTTCACGTTGCCGCGCAGTGTGGTGATCTCACCATTGTGCGCGACCATCCGGTAGGGGTGCGCGAGCTTCCAGGAGGGGAAGGTGTTGGTGGAAAAGCGCTGGTGGACGAGCGCTAGCGAGGATGTGAAGCGCTCGTCGGACAGGTCATTGAAGTAGGCGCCCAGCTGATAGGCCAGGAACATGCCCTTGTAGACGATCGTCCTCGAGGAGAGCGAGACAATGTAGAATTCTTCGCCCGACGCGATGCCGCCATAGATTGTGTTGGAGATGACCTTGCGCAGAATGTAGAGCCGGCGCTCGAAATCATCGCCTTCGGGCGTGTTCGGGCCACGAGCGATGAACACTTGGCGGTGAACCGGCTCTGAGGCTTTGATGTCTTCAGCCTGGGACAAACAGGAATTGTCGACCGGCACGTCGCGCCAGCCCAGGATGGTCTGGCCTTCTGCCGCTACAACCTCGTTCACCACCTCTTCGCAGCGTGCCCGCAGGGCATCATCCTGCGGAAGAAACAAGAAGCCGACGGCATAGTCCTCGGTTGCCGGTAGCTCGACGCCCTGCTCGGCCATTTCGGCGCGGAAGAAGGCATCTGGCTTCTGCACCAGCATGCCGGCGCCGTCGCCCATTAGCGGATCCGCGCCGACGGCACCGCGGTGGGTCAGGTTCTCGCCAATCTGCAAACCGTCGCGCACGATGCGGTGCGAGTTCTCGCCCTTCATGTTGGCGATAAAGCCGACACCGCAGGCGTCATGTTCCTTGGTGGGACGGTAAAGCCCGTGTTTGGCCGCACGATTCCAACGGTCGGCCGGATGCACGCTGTGCTGATCGTCCTTGGTCATCGTCTTGTCCCTTTCCACAACCGCCTTGATGGCCATCCCGTCGGCCAGCGGCGTCAGCAACAGACCGGGTCGCACTCGCATGCGGCTCGTTGGTCTGTGCCAACTGTTTCTGTGTTAGGCCTGGCCCGCCGGATTTTTTGGCGGAAGGCTTGCATCCCTTGCCCGATCCCCACCGGACGTGCGGTGCAGTTGCACCACCATGCGCGCTGACATGGCCCGGGTATGTGGGCGCGTCAAGCGTTCAGCGAGGCGCCGAGCATAAGCCCCGGGCGCAACGGAAGTCCTTCATTCATCTGCCGCCGAACCAAATGCTCGCTGCGCAGATGCGGGTCCATTGCCCCTTCAAAATAGGACAACACCGCTGACCTTTATGGTGAATTATAGCGGCTCGTCAAGCTTGGCCAAAGGACAAAACGATCAAAAGGTACAACCAATCAGCAAAAAACGTTCTATTATTACTTATTGATGAAATTATGTTTCTATCACGGCTCGTACACACGGCCGTGAGGTGACGGTGTTTTTCGATGACGGCGGCGCGAGATGGGTGCCATCCATTATCCGTCCTTTGTCATTTCCTCTTTATCCGGGGCTTTGACAAGCTAGCCGAGAAGATCAGGTTAAACCCTTAGTAACGGGTTGCGCTGCTTCTTCCCCTTGTCCCCCAACTGCGGCCAAACAAACCCGTAGGCCGTGAAGTTTCAAAGAAGGAAACCCCTCCATGAGCGTAACCCGTCGCGCTGTTAACACCACTCTGCTCGCCGCTGCCGTTGCTGGTGCTGCCGCATCCGTTACTGCAACTGCTCCGGCTTTCGCACAGGCCCAAGAGAAGTGCTTTGGCATTTCTGTTGCAGGCGCCAATGATTGCGCCGCTGGCCCAGGCACGACCTGTGCCGGTACTTCCACCGTCGACTACCAGGGCAACGCCTGGACATTCGTCGAGGCAGGCACTTGTGACCAGTATGGTTCCACCACCGACGCTGGCAGCGACTTGTTCCTGCCGGACGGCCGCATGGGCTCGCTGGAAGAGCTGGACCGCGACCTGCCGGCCTAAGCCGCAGGCGGGCAGATTGCCCAGTTCTTTAGGTCGTCAGGCGGATGTCGCCCGCCTGACGACCGTTCCATCCACCCAACGGTATGCACGCCATGATGAACACGCTCCCCATGATCACCGATGCGCAGGCCGGTGTTGGCTTCAAACCCCAGCATGCGAACGCCATCCTTAAAGGCGATCACGAGATTTCCTGGTTCGAAGTGCATCCAGAGAATTACATGGGCGAGGGCGGCATGCCGCATCGCCTGCTGACCGAGTTGCGTCAGCATTACGGTCTGTCATTGCATGGTGTCGGCCTTTCCATCGGCGGTCAGACGCCGCTCAACAAAGAGCATCTGGCGCGGTTGGCAGCGCTCAACGCGCGCTACGAGCCGGACCTTTTCTCCGAGCATCTGGCCTGGTCGAGCCATGACGAAGGCTATCTGAACGATCTTCTGCCGCTGCCTTACACCCAGGCAACGCTTGATCTTGTGTGTGATCATATCGATGAGGTTCAGGAGGCGATTGGTCGGCCCATCCTCTTGGAAAACCCGTCGACCTACGTGGTTTTTGAACAGTCGCAGATGAGCGAGACGAACTTTCTGGCCGCTATCGCCCGGCGCACCGGTTGCGGTCTGCTTCTTGACGTCAACAATGTGTTTGTGTCCGCGACCAATCACCAGACCTCGGCTGAAGTGTACCTTGCGGCTTTCCCGGTGCACCATGTCGGAGAAATTCATCTTGCTGGCCACGCCTCGGTCACACTGAGCGATGGTGCTGAGCTTTTGATCGATGCTCATGATCGGGCCGTGTCTGATCCGGTTTGGGCCCTATATGAGGCGCTGATCGGCCGCATTGGACCGCGGCCAACGCTGGTCGAATGGGACAATGACGTGCCGGACTTTCCGATCCTGGCTCATGAAGCGGCGCAGGCTCAGGCTGTCCTTCGCCGTCACGATCCGCTGTTAGGGCGGCGCCATGTTGCCTGATGAAGGGCATCACCACAGCGCCTTCGCAGCCGCTGTGCTGGACCCGGAACGTGCCGTCCCCGAAGGCGTTGCACGGGCCAATGGCCGTGATCCCCTCGAGGCCTTCAACGTCTACCGCAACAATGTGGTTGTCAGCCTCGCCGAGGCTCTAAAGTCGGCCTTTCCGGTCACCTCCCAGCTTCTCGGGGAAGGGCTGCAACGCGCCCTGATGGCCGATTTTGCCCGTGCGCATCCGCCATCAAGCCCGATTATGTCGGCTTACGGCGCGGAATTTCCCCATTACCTCGCCGACCATCCAGCCACCAAAGCCCGTCCCTTCTTGGCCGATATTGCGCGTCTGGAGCGGCTGAAGCTCGACAGCTATCACGCCGCCGACGCCCCGGTGCTCGATGGTTCCGTCTTAGGCCGCGTTCCGCCCGAGGCCTTAGCTGTCGGACGCCTCGTCCCACATCCGGCCATGCATTTGCTGTCGTCTGCATTTCCGACTGCCAGTATTTTTGGTTTGGAGCAGGCGGCCATAGCTGGCCAAGACGTGGACGCAGCGCGGTCGCAGATCAACATGGCGACCGGCGAACACGCCCTGGTAACCCGTCCTCTGTTTGATGTCGTTGTCCAGCCGATTGCGCTGGGCGCGGCATCGTTTCTGCGCGCATGCGGCGATGGCGCAGATTTCACCGGTGCCGTCGACGCGGCGCTTGAGGCTGATCCAGCCTTTGATCTTCAACAGACCCTCGCGCTGGCGCTTTCAAGCGGCAGTTTTTCTGGTTTTGACCCCCAATTGGAGACCTGAACCCATGGCAACCCTCAGCTCGAGCGACACGGAGGCCGAAGCCGGCACCGCGAGCCTGATTTCCCGTGTGCGCCGTTTCTATCTATCCATCGTCAATGGCCTAGAACGGGCGACGTCCGCCTGGCTACCGGGCCTGGCGGCACGGTTTGTTTTCGCAGCAGTCCTGTTTGGCTATTACTGGAATGCGGCCCAGACCAAGTTGGATGGCGGTCTCTTCACCCTTTCCTTCGGTGCCTATGCGCAGATTGTGCCGCCGGTTGTTGAAGCAGCTGGCTACGATCCGAGCCAAATCGCTTTTCCGTGGACGCTCTTGGTCTATGCTGGGACCTATGCGGAGTTCGTTCTGCCGGTGCTGGTCGTAATCGGCCTGTTTGGCCGCCTGGCTGCGCTTGGTATGGTCGGCTTCATCTTCGTCCAATCCTATGTGGACCTTGCTTTCCACGGCGTGACGGCGGAAATCGCCGGTACGTGGTTCGACCGTTTCCCCGATGCAATCATTTACGATCAGCGTCTGCTTTGGCTGTTCCCGCTGATTTATCTGGTGCTCAAAGGCCCTGGGCTGATCTCGGTGGATGCCGTGCTCGGGCGGATGTTCGCCAAAAGCTAATCACATGCTGATCGCGCGTCTTGGAAGCGATCCAAGGCGGTGTTAGAGCCATCTCTCCCAACTCAGGAGAGATGGCTTTGTTTCTTGCCAGCGATAACTGGGCGGGCGTCTCACCCGTCGTTACCGAAGCTCTGACCGCCGCCAATGCCGGTTTTGCTGCGGCCTATGGTGCCGATGATCTATCCACCCAGGTAACCGATGCCCTTGCGGCCATGTTTGGTCGCGAGGTGGATGTGTTTTTTACTGCCACCGGTTCGGGCGCCAACATGCTCGCGCTTAGTGCTATCGCGCGTCCCGGTGGGGTGATCTTCTGTCACCGCGATGCCCACATCAATGTGGACGAAGCGTGCGGCCCGGAGTCGCTGGTTGGCATGAAGCTGCACACAATGGACGGCCGGCAGGGGCGCATTGGATCGCAGGAACTGGTGGAAGCCCTGGCGGCCTACCCCAAAGGCGCCGTCTATCGTGGCCGCCCGATCGTGTTGTCGCTGACCCAAGGCACGGAGCTTGGCACCACCTATTGCGTTATGGACATTGCCTCGATGGCCTCCATCGCCAAGCGCAACGGATTGATTGTGCATATGGATGGGGCGCGGTTCTCCAACTCCGTTGTGGCGCAAAACGCTTCGCCGGCCGCGCTGACGCACGAAGCCGGCGTTGACCTGATGTCGCTGGGTTTTACCAAGAACGGGGCATGGGCCTGCGAGATGGTCGTCTCGTTCCGGCCCGACATGCGCGATGATCTCACCTACCGTCACAAGCAGATGGGCCAAGTGTTTTCCAAGAACCGGTTTGCTGCCGCGCAGGCGCTTGCCATGCTGAAGGATGACCATTGGCGGGTCCTGGCAACCCATGCCAACCAAATGGCGCGGCGTCTTTCGGACGGCATTGTTGGTCTTGCTGGATGCCGGTTAGCAGCGCCGACCGAGATCAACGAGGTCTTCGCAGTTCTTCCCCAGGCGATGGCAGACAAGTTACGCGCCGCAGGCGCCGTGTTTGCTGATTGGCCCAAGGCAACAGCGGAGGCCGATACCGCGCCTGGTGAAGGTGAGGTGATGGTGCGCCTGGTGACGAGCTTTGCCACTCAGGACGATCACGTCGATGCCTTCCTAGAAGCGGCCCAACGCGAGGAGGCTGCTTAGGCGTGCGCTTGGGAAAGCTCGGTGTTCAGCCTGCTGGCAATCCATAGGCAGAGCACGGAAAGTGCCAAGCACCACAGACCCATGGCAAGCCCCTGATCAGGAAAGGCGATGCCCTGATCGATCAGGAGCCCGGTGATGCCGGGGCCTATGGCGGTTGATACCACCATGATCGTCGTCGCCATGGCGCGGATCGAGCCAAGATGGCGGGTGCCATAGACATGGGGGAAGAGGACGCCTGATAGGGCGTTGGCGATGCCCTGGCTCATGCCGATCAAAGCGAGGGCGGTGTACCAGCCCCACACACTCTCGGCCGGGCCAACGAGCGCGATTCCGATGCCCATGGGAACCAGAAGGATCGGTAGTAATCTGTGGGGACCGAACCTGTCACTTGCCCAGCCGCTGGCAAAGCTGAACGCCACGGCGCACGCGGCATAGAAGGTGTATCCGGGTGTCATGGCGAGAAGCGACCAGCCCTTCACCTCCGAGATATGCACCTGATGGAAGAATATAACCGTGCCGATGAAGCCCGGCGTCAAAAGCACCGGCAGCAGGGCCGGCAACAGCCAGTGCCGCATGGCATCGCGGCGACGCCAGTGTTTGCCGGCAAGGCCAGGTGTTTCCCGGTTGAGAACCTTGCTTTGCTTGGTTCGGCCTTCCGATAGCAGCAGCCACAGAGTCAGTGCGACGGGGAACGCGAGGACTGCGGCTGCGACAAGCCAGGTCGTTTGCCAGCCAATAAGGCCAACGACGGCGACCACCACAATAGGAAGGCTGATCTCGGCCAGCGGATGGCCGAGGCTGGTGATGGCAACCGCCCGTCCGCGCCGCGCGGCAAACCAGCGGCCCATAGCTGTCATCGCGATGTGGCTGAACATGCCTTGGCCGCAGAAACGCAGGCCGAAAACGGCGACCCCCAAAACCCAGATGGATGGACTGAAGGCGAAGCCGATGGCGGCGAGCGCAAAGAGAAGCGCGATGGTCGGTGCAAGGCGGGCAAACGGTATGCTGTCCGCCCAAGACCCACGCCAGAACAGCAGCGCTGCCGAGGCAAGCGTCGCCACCGTGTAGAGCGTGCCCCAACTTCCGTCCGTCAGCTCATGTTCGGCCTTAATGAAACCGGCGAACAGCGAGATAAACCATGTCTGCCCGACGCTGCTTGCAAACGTGAGGAGAAGGCCAGCGCCCAGCCAGCGTCTGTTGTCGAGAAGAAAGCGAAACATCAGTTCTCTTGGGAGTGACACGCAAGCGGTGCGCGTCGTTAGGACGGGTCCCTTCTTTGCGTCGGCTTGAGCCATTTTTCCATGACGAAATTGGTCAGTTGGACTCCTGACCGCTCGACGGTTTGCTGCTTCACCACCTCCCAGCCGACGGCTTCGAATAGCCCTTTGACAAGATGGCTGGCCTGGGTGTGCAGCCGTTCCATCTCCTCGGCGCGTGCCTTTTCTTCGGTTGCGGCATAGATGGCCTTGCCGATGCTGCGGCGCTGATAGGCCGGGTCAACGAAGGCGAGAGCAATGTACCCGTCCTCCGTCAGCGTCATGAAGCCGACTGGCTCGTTGCCGATGCGTGCCACCAATGTCGCGCCGCCTGAAAGGCGCGCTTGCCAATCCGGTCCTGACGGTCGGCTTGGAGCCCAGGCATGCCGCTGTTCAGGGCTGTAGAAATCGCCGGCGCCTTTGTGGATGGCATCGAAGAAGATCCGCCCAAGCGCATCCGTTTCGCTGGGGTCAAGCGGGGCAATTGTGAGTTCGGCGCTGAACATCGCGGCAGTCCTACCCTGTTACTTGCGCATGCGTCTGGTCATCTGCCATCTGCTATGCCACGAAACCGGCGTTCGTCGCAGGCGCCTTCCTGCTGTTTTGGCGGTCAGTTTGCGGAGCGGCGCTTGCCCAGGACCCATCTTCTCGATCACCTGATTCTCATCGTCGGCGTGGTGTTCATGATGGGTCCGGTCGGTCTGCTTGTCTGGCAGTTGGCGGCCGGCAGCGACCCATCCGCGCTGTGGGCGCTTTTTCTGGAGGTGTGGCAGGGCGAGACGCGCAATGGCGTTCTGCCGGCGTCCCAGATGATGCTGAACTCCTTCATTCTGGCGCTTGGTATCGCGCTCATCAAATGCGCTATCTCGATGCTGGCAGCCTATGCGCTTGTGATGTTTCACGTGCCGGGACGCGAGATCCTTTTCGGGGCGATCCTGGTCAGCATGTTTTTCCCGATCGAAACGCGCATCCTGCCGACGTTCGCCGTGGTGAGCGAACTGGGCCTGCTCAACTCCTATACCGGCATGATCCTGCCGGTCGTCGCCAGCGGGCTCGGCGTTCTCATCCTGCGACTTTACCTGCAACACCTGCCGCCTGAGCTGTTTGAAGCTGCGCGCCTTGATGGTGCAGGCCCGGTGCGTTTCTTCCTCGATTTTGTGCTGCCGCTCTCCTTGCCGATGCTGGCGGCGCTGTTTGCGATCCTCTTCGTGCTTGGCTGGAACCAGTATGTCTGGCCCATCATGGTCGCGACCACGAGCATGGAACACGGTACGTTGGTGCGCGGTATGGCGAGCCTATCCGTCTCAAGCCAGGCCGGCCTGCTTTTGATGTTACTGGCCCTTTTACCGCCGGCGCTTGTGTTCCTTGCCTTGCAGCGCTGGCTGGTGCGCGGTCTGACGGCAGGCATTCATTAGGGGTTTCGCGGGCTTCAGGCCGGTTTGGCGACCATCAGCCAAGTGGCGACGACCAGGGGTACGGTGCTGATCAACCCCCATGTCAGCCAGCGTTTTGACAGGGCGCGGTACTCCTCGCCGACATCGGTGCGAGAAAAGGCGCGCGCCAGCCGCGCCTGCTTGATCTGAATGGGAACGATGAGACCAAGCCAGATAAGCCCTGCCACCACAAACAGAACCTGGCTCCAAAGGAGCCAACCCTCAAACAAGTCGTAGCCGGCGGCGATCGCCATATAGTAGCCGCCACCCATGATGAGGACGACGCCCCAAAAGGTCATCGACCAGTCGGTGTAGGTGACAAGCTTCTGCGCGAAGCCAAGCACTTCTGGCCGTCCGTCGAGGTCAGCAAAGAACTTCCAGATCGCCGTCACGGTGATGTTGCCCATCAGCATGGCAACCCCGGTAATGTGCAGGAACTTGGCGATCTCGTAGAGCATCACCAAGGCATAGCATTGGGACCGGCAGAGGAAAAAACCGGCAAAAGACGGATACCGGCGTCAGAAGGAAAGACATCTGCGTGTGACGCGACAAATGGTTTTGCTTGGCCGGCCTGACCTCAGATCACCGCTTCGATGAGAAAAGGCCCTTTGGTCGCCGCAGCGGTTGCCAAGGCTTCGGCGAAGGCCTTTTCCGTCTCAACTCGCTTTGCCGGTACGCCGTGGCCGGCGGCCAGGGCAACCCAGTCCAATAGCGGGTCTTCGATATCAAACATGGCGCGGGCGTTGCGGCCAGGCTTTGGCGCACCTTGGGCTTCGAGCTCAAGGTGGAGGATCTGATAGCCTCGGTTCGCGACGATGATGAAGGTGATATCCATGCGCTCGCGCGCTGCGGTCCACAGGCACTGCACTTGGTACATTGCCGATCCATCACCTGAGACCGCGAAGACCGGGCGTTCAGGGCATGCCACGGACGCGCCGATGGCGTTTGGAAGGCACTCGCCGATCGAGCCGCCCGTGTTGTTGATCCTGTCATGGGGCGCGGCTGCGTTGACCGGTGGCCAGATCTCGGCGCCTGCGGTCACGGCCTCATTCACCATGATTGCCCCTTCGGGGATCGCGCGCGCCAATCCGCGCCCGATGCCGTCGGCCGTGAGCTGTCCGGGTTTCAAGTCGGGGTTCGTGCGCTTGATGCGCGCTATCGTTTCGCTTCCATCCACGCCCACTGCCTCGGCCAAAGCCTTGAGTGTCCACTCGATATCCCAGTCGCCGAAACACAACCGGTCGACGCTGCAACCTGGTGGCTCGGGAGTGGAGGGTTTGCCAGGATAGGCGAAGAAATTCACCGGTGGGCCTGCGCCGACCAGCACCAAGCGGGTCACATCTTTTAGAAGCTCTGCATTCGCGTCGGCGGGGTAGGGCATAAGTTCGAACTCCACGGCGCCTTCGCCCAGTGCGATGCGCGGTGCAAAGAAAGGTGCGAGCAACCGGCAGCCTGTTCGTGCCGCGATCCGTCCGGCCAATTCCGCCCCGGTGCCGATGAGGGCTGGTCCACTGACCATGAGAGCCGCGCCTGGCTCTTTTAATGCCTGCGCCGATGCCTCGATGCGTTCCGTGTTCGGTCGGTGCTTTTGAGCAGGGTCGGCGGCCTTGGTCGGGCCGGACGCGCTGTCGCTCCATGCGGCATCGGCTTGCAGAATAACCGTTGCGATCTGGCCTGCGCGCGCCATGCGGATTGCATCGGCGCCGATCTCGGCCACCATCTGGCCTTCGGCAGCCCGGCGCACCCAATGGGAGACTGACCGGGCAATTCCGTCCAGATCGGATGTCAGCGGTGCATCATGTTTGAGATGATACCCGGCATGATCGCCAACGATATTGACCATGCCTGAATGGCCTTTGCGGGCATTGTGCAGGTTGGACCAACTGTTACCGAAGCCAGGACCCAGATGGAGCAATGTGCCCGCCACATTGCCGCTCATCCGCGCGTAACCGTCGGCCGCTCCGGTTACGCCGCCTTCAAAGAGGCAGAGAATGCAGCGCATGTCCGGGTGAGTGTCCAATGCTGCAACGAAGTGCATTTCCGACGTGCCAGGATTGGCAAAACATACGTTCACTTTCGAAGCGAGCATTGTCTCAACCAAAGTTTCCGCGCCATTCATGCTGCAATCCTCCGTCAATTTCGGCGAGTTTCGACCAGATGGGTTCCGACGTCTATTTGGACTTCTTGGGATGGATCGGACGTGAGGTTTGCCGGCCACGGATGGGGGGATGGCGGGCCATTGCAAGCGCTTACCAGTGACGCTTTTGAACCAGCCTTCCCGCTAGCTTGCGCTTTCAACATTGTGGGCTACGTAGCGATTGGTCGGCACGCACAACTCTAGATTGTTACTTGGGTTTGTGTCGACGTAACGTCAATCGTCTAGAATTATCAGTTCATTAACCAAGGAAATACTTCGCGAATAGCTTATACACGCGTTTAAATGTGCTGCGGGATGATACGTACGGTCTTGCCATCGTTTGGGGAAGGGGAACCTCGTCATGCCGCCACACGCCGCCGCCGTCGCAGGAAACGCCGCGCCGCAGTCCGTGTCTGACAATGTGTTTGCCCAACTCATTGTTCAACATGCCACTGATTCGATGGTGTTTACCGATCCAAACGGGCTGGTGCTGTGGGCCAACAAGCCCTTTGAGGAAATGAGTGGGTATGCGCTGGCAGAAATGGTCGGCAAGAAACCGGGCTAAGTGCTGCAGGGCGAAGACTCAGATGATGCGACGGTGAACGAAAT
>ERZ1740060.417-NODE-417-length-25118-cov-24.149024_pt1 | contig 25118 bp, 25 predicted proteins | sample MGYA00581743_ERZ1740060 | MGnify/ENA primary metagenome ERZ1740060 (study PRJEB43018, sample SAMN04849235) | marine metagenome | isolation source: floating plastic debris | place: Pacific Ocean | collected 2008-08-27 | study: EMG produced TPA metagenomics...
CCGGGATATTTTTACAAAGATGAAACGGCGGTCAGTTTTGGCCGTCTTTTTCTTTGGCATCTTGTGCGGCCCACCATTGGAGGAGGAGGGTCGGCAAGCCGTTATGATGGGTCAGGATATCGCCAATAAATACGGGAGGCGCTTGGCGTTTCGGCGCGGGCGCCGTGCGTGTGGTGTCTTGGGCGATGTAGACGTCTGTGGTGGTCATGGGACCTCCAAAAAGGTGATGTGGGTGTCACCATAGCGTCTTTCATCGAGTCGCTCAAAGTCTGGGAGGGGCGGGGCCGGGGCGTTGTCTTCGAAAACGATCAACGCGCCTTTGGCGAGCCAGTTGTTTTGGCTTGCGGCGGTAAGCGCTTTGGTGCCGAGGCCCGCGCCGTAGGGAGGATCGAGGAAGATAAGTGTTGCTTGTAGTCCGGTGTTGGCGGGCAGGCGCGTTGCGTCGCGGCGTAGGAGCGTTGTGTTGGACTTGCTGTCGGTGAGGCGGATGTTTTCGGCAATCAGGCTTTGCGCTTTGCGGCCGTCATCTACGAAGGTGACATGAGTCGCGCCGCGTGACAGCGCCTCAAACCCCAGTGCGCCAGTGCCTGCAAAAAGGTCCAGCACATGGGCGTCGGTGATCGGATCACCAAGCGCGCCGCCTTGCAGGACGTTGAAAAGGCTCTCGCGGATACGGTCGGTGGTGGGGCGCAGATGGGCGCCCGCGTCGCCTTTGCCGACAGATGCCAATGTGCGGCCTTTGAAGCGTCCGCCGATGATCCTCATGCGCGCAGAAGGGCTTTCATATCCGTATCGGGATCAGCGATTACCTTGGGTGCGGGGGATTTGCCTGCCTCGATCAGGCGTTTGCCGATCATGTAGTTGCGCGGGTCGTTCATGGCGTCGACGGCAAGCAGCGTGTCGCCTGTGTAGTACCAATGCGAAACGGCATCTTGGGTTTGTCGCACAACGACATGGTCATACCCAAGGTTCAGGCCTGCGATTTGCAGTTTGACGTCGTACTGGTCGGACCAGAACCATGGGTGTGGCACATAGTCGATATCGGCACCAAGCATGTTGCGCGCCACCGCTTCGGCCTGGTCAATGGCGTTCTGCACGCTTTCCAGACGGAGGATTTTGCCGCGAAACGGGAAGGCGGCGCAATCTCCTGCGGCCCAGATCGACGGATCAGATGTGCGCCCCTTGGCATCGACAAGGATGCCGTTTTCAAGCGTGACACCCGCCATATCAGCAGCGTCGGTCGCAGGTGCAATCCCGACGCCGACAATAACGAAATCCACGTCAATTTCGCGCCCGTCAGACAGGCGCGCCGCGGTAACCTGCGTTTCGCCCAGCAAGCGCTCAAGCCCGGCTCCTTCGATGATGTCGACACCATGGGCCTCGTGCAATTTGCGAAAGTAGTCTGAGGTTTCAGCGCAGGCGACACGTTGCAGGATCCGCTCTGCCATCTCGACGACGGTGACTTGCAAACCCTTTCTGGCGGCAACGGCTGCGGCTTCCAGCCCGATATAGCCGCCACCGACGATCAGAACGTGACCGCCGTTGTTGACGGCAGGGATCATCCGATCGACATCGGCCAGATCGCGAACCACATGGACGCCTTGCAGATCGCCACCGACAGCGCCGGGCAGGCGGCGCGGGGTAGAGCCTGTGGTCAGTGCGAGTTGGTCGTAGCCAATCGTCTCTGAGCCGAGTGTGACGGTTTTGGCCTGAGCATCGATCATTGTCACCGCTGTACCAAGTTTCAAAGTGATGTTTTGATCTGCGTAATATTGCTCAGGACGCAGGAACAGGCGCTCAAGCGCCATCTCGCCCAGCAGGTATTTCTTTGACAGCGGCGGGCGCTGGTAGGGTGGGACAGGCTCGGCGCCGATCAAGGTGATATCGCTGTCGAACCCTTCGCTGCGCAGCTTGGCGACCAAAGAGGATCCGGCCTGACCGGCACCAATCACAACGATGTGGCTCATGGCAAAACGCTCCTTACAACTGGTCAGCCCTTTCGGCGGACCCTATATGTGGCTTTATAGACAACGCAATTCCCGAAGGGACATGACATGACGATTTCCGTTGGCGACACGCTGCCAGATGCAACTTTGGTTCAACTGGGCGCAGACGGGCCTGAAGGGGTTTCAATGGCCGAGAAGGTGAAGGGGCGCAAAGTTGTCATCTTTGCGGTTCCTGGGGCGTATACGCCCACATGCCATTCCGCGCATGTGCCAAGTTTTATCCGCACCAAGGACGGCTTTGACGCCAAGGGTGTGGATGAGATTATCTGCGTATCGGTCAACGATCCATTCGTCATGAAAGCGTGGGGCGCAGATACCGGTGCGGCCAATGCAGGCATCACGATGCTGGGTGATGCGGAAAGCGCATTTACCAAGGCGATCGGGATGGATTTCGATGCGCCGCCTGCAGGGCTTGTGGCGCGTTCCAAGCGTTACGCGATGCTGGTCGAAGACGGTGTGGTGAAACTGCTGAACGAAGAAGCAAGCCCTGGTGAGTGCGAAGTTTCTGCAGGTGAGGCTTTGCTGGAAGCGCTGTAAACAGGATTGCGCTGCACCTTACATCGCATCGCGGCACTGGGGGGCCAGCCCCCCAGACCCCCCGCGGTGTTTAGGGACAAAAGAAGCGAAGTGTCAGCCGCCCGCTAATGCATCCATCTTCTTGGCGAGTTTGACATCCAGCATCGACATGCCCCCGGCATCATGGGTAGTCAGGCGGACATCCACGGTTTTGTAGACGTTGAACCATTCAGGGTGGTGGTCCATCTTTTCTGCCCAGAGCGCTGCGCGGGACATAAAGCCAAACGCCTCTACAAAATTTGCGAATTGATAGGTTTTTTTGATCGCGTCGCCGTCTTGTGCCCAGCCTGCGGTTTCCAGCATGGGCAGTTCGGTCGATGCCTCTTCGGCGGTGAGTTTGTCGGTCATTCCTGTTCCTCCACATGGGCTTTTTTGAACGGGCCGTAATCGGTCATGATTTCGATCTCTTCGTCGATGGCCTCTTTTTCGGCCTCCAGGTAGCGGGCGATGGCATCAGCGAAGCCGGGATCGCCGATCCAGTGCAGCGAATGGGTGGTCACCGGCATATAGCCGCGGGCAAGTTTATGAGAGCCCTGAGCGCCCGCTTCCACGCGCGAAAGACCGTTTGCGATGGCAAAATCGATGGCTTGATAATAGCAAAGCTCGAAATGCAGGCAGGGGTAGTCTTCGGTGCAACCCCAGTAGCGCCCGTAAAGCACGTCAGCGCCGATGAAGTTCAAAGCACCCGCCACGTAGCGTCCGTCGATCTCGGCGAGGACCAGTAGCATGTCATCGCGCAACGTTTCCTGCGCGCGGTCAAAGAAGGCACGGGTCAGATAGGGTGTGCCCCATTTGCGGGCACCAGTGTCTTGATAAAAGACCCAGAACGCGTCCCAGTGTTCGGGCTGAATCTGGTCACCGGTCAGGGCAAGAATGCGCCCTCCGAACTCTTGTGCGCGGGCGCGTTCCTTGCGGATATTCTTGCGTTTTCGGGAACTCAAAGCGGCCAGAAAACCATCGAAATCTGCGTAGCCGTTGTTGAACCAGTGAAATTGCTGACTTGCCCGGCGCATCAGGCCCATTTGCGTGCCTGCCTCGGCTTCGTCGCTGGTGCAGAAGGTGATGTGCAGCGACGACACCTTGTTCGATGCGGCCAGTTGGATGGCACCTTGGACCAGCGCGGATTGGCCTTCGGTTTCAAATTCAGGCCGGGTCAAAAGACGGCGGCCCGTTGCGGGCGTATGGGGCACTGCCATTTGCAGTTTTGGGTAATATGTCCCCCCGGCCCGCTCGTAAGCGTGGGCCCAATTGTGATCGAAGATATATTCGCCTTGCGAGTGGTTCTTTGCATAAAGCGGGGCGACGCCGATTGTCTGATCGTCCATCACCGCTTGCAGGTAATTGGTGTCCCAACCGGTTCCGACACCGACAGAGCCGCTGTCTTCAAGCGCTTTGAGAAACCGATAGGTTGTGAACGGATCTTCGGGGCGCCCCGTGCTGTGAACGGCGCAGGCGTCCCAATCGACCTGACCAATGCGATCCAGACGCGTTTGAACGCGAATCTCGACCTGTTGCGCGATATTGGCGGGATTGGGGGCAGTCATGCCAGCCTCCTTGGAATAGCTGGCAAATTGGAGCCGCGCAGGCTGGCGTCAAGCGACATAGCCCTCGAAAGTGATATTATCAGCGATGCGGCGGGCTTTGCGCTCTTGCTTGGCCGAACGGATCGTCCAGCACAAAATCCGTGCACCTGCTTTTTTCAAGGCAGCGACGCGGGGTGCTCTAAGGTCATGGACATCATGGCTGATAAAGGACGCACCGACGCGGTCATAGTCTTCTATCTGACGCAGAAGGCTGCGCGTTTCGTCGGGCAGGGTGGGCCAATCCTCGGCACGAAAGGCGCAGGTGACCAGCCCGCGTGGCACGTCGGGCAGTAATGAGGCCAGGCTGCGGACCGAATGCGGATTGAATGACATCACGGCGACAGGTCCTTCATACTGTGCCAACTCATCCGCAACGACCGCCTCAAGCGCGCCGACATTTGCGCCCATTGCGCCGTCCTGGTCCTTGAGTTCAATCAACAGAGGCACCCTGCCGGAGACTTGCTTCAGAATCTCCGACAAGGACGGGATCGTTTCATCCGACCCGCTCAGCGTGATGCTTGCAAGGTTGTGCATCGGGCGCTGCCGCACGGGGCCGCGCAGATCGGTGAGACGGGACAGCTCGTAGTCATGAAAGACCACTGCGTTTTCATCGGCACTCAGCTGGAGATCAATCTCGATCCCATAGCCATGTGCAAGGGCGGCACCAACGGCTGCGCGCGTGTTTTCGATCCGTCCCACGGCGGCATTGTGGTAGCCACGATGAGCGATGGGACGGGCGAAAAAGCGGGGATCCAGCATTAGATCTTGATCTGGAACAGGCCTTCAACTTCGACAGCGACGCCAAAGGGAAGCGAGGCTGCAGAAACCGCGGAACGCGCGTGTTGTCCTGCGTCGCCCAACGCTTCGGCCATAAAGTCGGATGCGCCATTGATGACCTTGGGCTGATCTGTGAAATCTGCGGTCGAGTTCACAAAGCCCACCAGTTTGACGACCCGCACAAGCCGGTCGAGATCCCCACCGCAGGCTGCTTTGACTTGTGACAACAGGCTGATGGCGCAGGATTTGGCGGCCGCTGCCCCCTCTTCGGCGGTCATATCAGCGCCAAGCTTGCCTGTGAGGAACCCATCTGGCCCGTTGGAGATTTGTCCTGAGACATGAACCATATCGCCGACCTGAACAAACGGGACATAATTGGCCAAAGGCGCCGATGCGTCCGGCAATATCACGCCCATTTCGGCCAGCTTGGTTTCAAAATTGCTCATTTATCAGGCTCCATTGAGTAAAGTCGTCCGAACGCTACCGCTCTGAGAACGCTTCGGAAAGCCCTCATTCCCAATCAAGTGTCATGAAACAGCCACAGAGCGATCTTACGCACAGTCGCGTGAAAAAAATCTGGTGGGGATTGCGGCCTGATTCACTATGTGAAAGCCTATATCTACATTTGAAAGAGACTATTCGTGTTTACAGCTGCCAAATCCTCGATCACGCGGATCGCGCTCTTCGGAGCTGTTGTCCTCGTATCTGCCTGCTCCACGCCAAGCCAGCCCGATGGGATCAATGATCCGTTTGAGCAGACCAATCGGCAAACCCATGAATTCAACCGGGGTGTTGATCGGATTGTTTTGCGTCCAACATCAAACGCCTATGGCACAGTTGTGCCGGAACGCGCGCGCAACGGGATCGCGAACTTTGCCAATACGCTGAACCAACCCGCAGATGTCGTTAATTCGTTGCTGCAGGGCCGGGTTGAAAACGCAGGTCACAGCACATTCCGCTTTCTGGTGAATGCAGTCTTTGGTTTGGGCGGTGTGCTGGATCCGGCCACGGATATGGGGCTTGAGGATCGCGACACCGATTTTGGCGAAACGCTTTACGTCTGGGGTGTTCCCGAAGGTGTGTACGGGGAATTGCCAATTGTTGGCCCCGTCACTGAACGCCACGCAGCCGGTAAGGTTGTCGATCTTTTCACCAACCCGCTCAGCACTGTTCTGGAAGGCCCGCAAGCTGCCGCACAAACTGCAGCCAATGTCGCATCAGGCTTCGGGACACGCTACCGGCTGTCCGACACAATCGACAGTATTCTATATGACAGCGCCGACAGCTATGCGCAGGCGCGTGTGATCTATTTGCAAAACCGTCGCTTTAAACTGGGTGTCGATTCAAGTGGCACCGATCTTGACCCGTTTGAGGATCCCTATGACTCACTTTCCCCTCAGTAAGCTGTCCCGTCGGATTTTTCTGTTTGGCTTGGGCGCAGGCTTTCTTGCAACGCCAGTCTTTGCGTTAAGCGAAGCATCCGCAAAAACGCTGGTCGAGCGGGCAGTCGCGGATATCAACGCGGTTATCGCCTCGGGCAAATCCGAAGGCGCGATGATCCGTGATTTTGAGCGAATTTTCCAACGCTATGGCGACGTCCCAACCATCGCAATTTCGGCGCTTGGCCCGCCCGCCCGGTCGGCCAGTGCCGCACAGCGAAGCGCGTTTGCCCAAGCCTTTTCGGGGTATATGGCCCGCAAATACGGCAAGCGGTTCCGCGATTTCGCCGGTGGCCGGATCGAGGTGAAAGACACGCGCAAGCGCTCTCGTTTGATCGAAGTCCGCTCGATCGCGTATCTGCCGGGGCAGTCACCGTTTAATGTGACATTCCTTGTGTCAGACCGGTCTGGCAGCGACAAATTCGTTAACTTACTGATCGAAGGCGTGAACCTGTTTCAGACCGAAAAGGTCGAAATCGGTGCCATGCTTGATCGCCGCGGTGGCAATGTTGATGCGTTGATCCAGGATCTGCGTCGCGCCGGTTAACGGTTTCCACCCAGCAACCCATTCAGGATATTCAGAATCCCTTCTTCAAGGGAGGTCGGCTGCTGTTGTTGTCTGCGCTGACCTGACCGGGTGTTTTGAACCGTCGGGGCCTGCGAAACGCGCGGCGCTGGTCGGATCATTGGCAGCGGCTTCGGCTCGACGCCTTGATGAACGCGTTCCATCGTCTGGCGCCAAATCTCGGCAGGCAAACCGCCGCCCGTCACACCTGTCAAAGGTGTGTTGTCATCATATCCCATCCAGACACCGGCCACGTAATCTGCCGTAAAGCCAATGAACCAAGCATCCCGTGCGGCTTGCGTCGTGCCCGACTTGCCCGCAGCCTCGCGACCTGGCAGTGCTGCGCGACGGCCTGTGCCTTCGGTGATGACCTTACTCATCATATAGGTCAGCTGGCGCGCGGCATCTTCGCGTATGACGCGCTCTCCGATGCCGCCGGGATTGTCCATGAGATCGCTGCTGTCGCCCTGAAGGCGGAGCGACACCAAGCCATAGGGCGTCACGCTTGAGCCGCCGTTCAGGATACCGGCATAAGCGCCGGTCATTTCAACCAATGTCGCCTCGGATGTGCCAAGGGCAACCGCCGGGCCAACGGCGATCTCGCTTTTGATCCCGAAATCGGCCGCAACCTTTTCGACCAGATCACGACCCACGCCTTCGGAAACGCGCACGGCAGGGATGTTCAACGATTCTGCAAGGGCGCGCGTCAGCGTGACCGTGCCTTTGAAGTCGTTGGTGTAGTTCTTTGGCGACCAAGGGCCTGAGCCCGGCACATTAATTGTAAGTGGTGTGTCCTCGACCAGATCATCAAAGCCGTACCCCAGTTCAAGGGCAGTGGCATAGACGAAGGGCTTGAAGGCTGATCCGGTCTGACGCCGCGCCTGCGTTGCCCGGTTGAATGCGCCCGACACTTTGGTCTGCCGTCCGCCAACCATCGCACGTACCGCACCATCCGCCGACATCACCACAATCGCAGCTTCCGCTTTTGATCCGGGGCTGACCTGTGTCTCGAACACTTCGGCCAAAGCCTCTTCGGCTGCGGTCTGCATGCGTTGATCCAGCGTTGTGCGGATGATGACGTCCTCGGTTGTGTTGCGGGTGAAGAACTCTGGCCCGCTTTGCATGACCCAATCTGCGAAATACCCGCCCGCGCGCGCCGACGCGGCTTGTGACAGCTGCGCGGGGTTTTGCCGGGCAAACCCTGCGGCAGAGCTTGAAAGATACCCTTGATCCTCCATCAGGCCGACAATGACATTGGCGCGGTTTTGCGCGCGCTCAAGATTATTGGTAGGTGCAAAACGCGATGGCGCGATCAAAAGGCCCGCCAGCATGGCTGCTTCGGACGGGGCAACTTCCGCGGCAGACTTGCCAAAATAGCGCTGGCTTGCTGCTTCAAAGCCACGTGACCCGGCGCCCAGAAAGGCGCGGTTCAGATAGATCGTCAGGATCTCGTCCTTGGAGTATTTCGCCTCCATCGCCAGCGCGAAGGTGGCCTCTTTGATTTTGCGCCACAATGTGCCGCGCCGGCAATCCTGTTCGTAGGCGGCTTCACTTTCCCATTCGGTTGGGACGTATGGCACACCAAGGCACAACAGCTTGGCGGTTTGTTGCGTGATCGTTGATCCGCCATGCCCGGAAAGTGGACCGCGCCCTTCGCGCAAGTTGATGCGCACCGCCGAAGCGATGCCGCGCGGCGAGACGCCCAGATGGCGGTAAAACCGCTTATCCTCGGTCGCAACGACAGCGTTTTTAAGATGCTTCGAGACAGAATCGGCGGTCACCATCCCGCCAAACTGATCGCCGCGCCACGCATAAACAGCGCCATTGCGATCCAGCATCGTCACCGATCCGCGCGCCCGTCCATCGACCAAATCGGAGGCATCTGGCAATGTTGCGTAGAAATACAGCACTCCGCTGCCCACAAGCAGCGCCACTACAAACGTAAGCCGCCAGCCCAGCCCGAACAGAATGCGCCACACCCAACGCAGAAAGCTTGTGAGCATGCCCAAACCGGGAATGCGCGACGCCTTTCGACGGGTGCGCGCGGCAGGTTTGCGCCGCTTCTTGGGCGCCGCAGCCTTTGTTTTATAGCGTTTTTCGGCAACCAAAGGAGGTTTGCCAGGTCGTTTGGTGCTCATGCTGCGGCCTGCCCGTTTCAGCTATTTCTTGTGACGATTATAATGTCTTTTGCGGAGATCTTAACGCCCCTGATGCAATTTGTAGAGCGGGAAGCGCAATTAGGACACGGTTTTTAAATAGATTAAAAAATAGGCATGATGCGTAAAATGTATAATTTTTGTGCAATTTATGCACACCCCTAGGGAGATTCCCGGAGCGATGCTCTTGAGGACTCATTCTGCGCCTGCACGGTGACAGCAGCCAGGCCCCAAGGGTCTGCTGTGCGCAACGTGGAAGGGGAAAACCGTGAAACTCATCATTGCAGCAATCAAACCGTTCAAGCTGGAGGAAGTTCGCGAAGCGCTGACATCCATCGGTGTGCGCGGGATGATGGTGACCGAGATCAAGGGCTTCGGCTCGCAGTCCGGGCACACCGAAATCTACCGTGGCGCTGAATACGCCGTGAATTTCGTCCCGAAGGTAAAGCTTGAGATCGTCGTGAATGCGTCGATGGCCGATCAGGTCGTCGAGACCATCCAGTCAACGGCCAAGACCGATAAGATCGGCGACGGCAAGATTTTCGTGCTTGATGTCCAAAGCGCTGTGCGCGTCCGGACTGGCGAAACCAACGAAGAAGCGCTGTAAGGCGCGACACCTATAGGACAAGTGATTATGAAACTCACAAAAGCTCTTCCGCTCGCTACCGCGTTGATCGCGCTGCCGAGCCTTGGCTTTGCGCAGGACGCTGAAGTCCCTGCTGCAGTGCCCACCGACGCCGTCTGGATTTTGAACTCTTTGCTGTTCCTGATCGGCGGTTTCCTTGTGTTCTGGATGGCTGCCGGTTTTGCCATGCTCGAAGCGGGCCTCGTGCGCTCTAAGAACGTGACGATGCAGCTTATCAAGAACATCTCGCTCTTCGCGATTGCATCCGTGTTTTACTATCTGATTGGTTACAACCTGATGTACCCGCTGGGCGATTGGGCGATCGAAGGTTACTTCTCGGCGCTGTTCCCGGCCGTGGGTGTGCTTGAGCCTGTTGGCGTAGCCATCGACGCTGTGGACGACGCAGAATACGCGTCAACCGCATCGGACTTCTTCTTTCAGCTGATGTTCTGTGCAACGACCGCGTCCATCGTGTCCGGTACTCTGGCCGAGCGTATCAAGCTGTGGCCCTTCCTGATCTTTGTCGTCATCCTGACCTCAATCATTTATCCCCTCCAGGCGTCCTGGAAGTGGGGCGGCGGTTTCCTCGACGAGATGGGCTTCCTGGACTTCGCAGGTTCGACCGTTGTGCACTCCGTGGGTGGCTGGGCTGCTCTGGTCGGTGCGATCATCCTCGGGCCGCGTATCGGCAAGTATAAAGACGGCAAAACCGTTCCGATGCCGGGTTCGAACCTTGCACTGGCCACACTGGGTACGTTCATCCTGTGGCTGGGTTGGTTTGGCTTCAATGGCGGCTCGCAGCTGGCCATGGGCTCCATCGGTGATGTTGCAGACGTCAGCCGTATCTTTGCCAACACCAACACGGCCGCTGCCGGTGGTGCGCTGGCCGCGCTGATCCTGACGCAGGTGCTTTACAAGAAGCCTGACCTGACGATGGTTCTGAACGGCTGTCTTGCTGGTCTGGTGTCGATCACGGCCGAGCCGCTGACCCCGTCGCTGGGTGCAGCCACGCTGATCGGTGCTGTCGGTGGTGTGATCGTGGTCTTCACGGTTCCAATGCTCGACAAGCTGAAGATCGACGATGTTGTGGGTGCCATCCCGGTTCACCTGATCGCCGGTATCTGGGGCACTATCGCGGTCGTTCTGACGAACCCTGATGCGAACCTCGGTGTGCAGCTGATGTCTATCGTCATCGTCGGTGCCTTCGTGGTCGTCGTCTCGGGCATCGTGTGGTTCATCCTCAACGCGATCATGGGTCTGCGTGTCAGCGAAGAAGCCGAGATCACAGGTCTCGATATGGCTGAACTGGGCATGGAAGCCTACCCAGAGTTTTCCAAAGGCTAACGTTCCTTCCTGTTGGCCGATGGCAACCTTGCCCGGGCGTTCGCGCCCGGGCTTTTTCGTTCTTTAATCGCGCGGCTGCGCCGCAAATTGTTCTATTTATAGAGAAAGGGCGCCCCGGCGGGACGCCCTTTGATGCCTTCGGCGAGGATATTTGGAAAAAGCGAAGGGTCAGCCGCCCACAGCCGCGATGGCCTTTGCGAGGACGGGGACCGTCTCCTTGTTCAGCCCGGCGATATTGATACGGCTGTCGCCCACCATATAGATCGCGTGATCCTCTCGCAGTTTCTCGACCATCTCAGGCGATACGCCAAGGCGCGAGAACATACCGCGATGTTCAGCGATGAAACCGTAGCGGTCCGAGTTGGTGGCTTTCTGAAGCTCTTCGGCCAGTTGCTTGCGCAGGACAAGCAGGCCCTCGCGGACCTCTTCCAGCTCGTTCTCCCAGTCCTTGCGCAGATCGGGATCGGTCAGGATCATCGTGACCAGCCTTGCACCGTGATCCGGCGGGAAGGAGTAGTTCTGACGGTTCAGGTAGGCCAGCGTGCCTTGGGCCGTCTTCTGGGTCGCGGCCTCAGCTGAGACGGTCATCAGGATGCCCGTGCGTTCGCGGTAGATCCCGAAGTTCTTCGAGCAGCTGGCGGCGATGATCGTTTCGGGCAGTTCGGAGGCGACCAGCCGTGTGGCAGCGGCGTCATCTTCCAGACCGTCGCCAAAGCCCTGATAGGCGATGTCGATCATCGGGATCAGGCCTTGGGCTTTCATCAGGGCCACAAGCTCTTTCCACTGCGCCATGTTTAGGTTCGCGCCCGTGGGGTTGTGGCAGCAGCCATGCAGCAGCACCACATCGCCTTCTTTGGCACCCTTGAGGTCGGCCATCATGCCATCGAAATCAACCGCGCAGGTTTCGCTGTCGAAATAGCGGTAAAGCGTGGTTTTCATGCCCAAATGCTTAAGGATCGTCAGGTGGTTCGGCCAGGTTGGGTCGGACACCCAAACGGTCGCCTGCGGGTTCGCAAGCTGGACCAACTCAAACCCCTGCCGCACGGCACCGGTGCCACCGGGCGTCGCGGCTTTCGACACCCGCTCCATCGGAACAGCATCGCCCAGCACCATCTGGGCCATCGCCGCGCCGTAGGCCGGATCGCCGGTAAGGGCGACATAGGATTTGGTCTGCTCCTGCTCCCACAGCTGCTTTTCAGCCTTCTTGACCGCCCGCATGATCGGCGTTTTGCCATCCGCATCCTTGTAGACACCGACCCCAAGGTCGATCTTGTCCTTGCGCGGATCATCCTTGAAGGCCTGCACAAGGACGAGGATTTTATCAGCGGGTTGGTCTTTAAGCTGCGTCAGCATCAGGCGTCTCCGGTTGCGACGTTAAGATCGGGGAACATCCCCCATTCGGCCCATGAGCCATCATACAAAGCGTGATCGGTCTTGCCGATCCGTTCCAGCGCCAGCGACAGCACGGCGGCTGTAACGCCCGATCCGCAGCTGGTGATCGCAGGCTTGCTCAGATCCACGCCGGCCTCTTCGAAAATCGTTTTCAGCTTGGCAGGCGTTTTCATCGTGCCGTCTGCATTCAGCAACGTCTTGAACGGCACATTACGAGAATTCGGGATATGTCCCGCGCGCAAGCCTTCGCGCGGCTCAGGCGCATCACCGCGAAACCGATCGGCGGCGCGCGCATCAATAATGCTGTAATCGCCCAGCTTGCTGGCCGAGGCGACTTGCGTGACGTCCTTGACCAGATGGTTCTGACGGCTGACCGTCATATGCCGGTCGCGTACAAGCGGTGGCAGGTCCTCGACCTCGCGGCCCTCGGCTTGCCACTTTGGCAAACCACCGTCCAAAACGGCCACGTCATTCTTGCCCATCAGCTTGAAAAGCCACCAAACACGCGCTGCCGAAAACAGCCCTGCGCCATCATAGATCACCACCTGATGGCCGTCGCCGACCCCCATCGCCCGCATCCGCGAGATGAACTTCTCGGTCGACGGTGCCATATGCGGCATGTCCGAGCGGTGATCGCTGATCTCCTCGATGTCAAAGAAACGGGCGCCGGGGATATGCGCAGCGTCATACTCGGCGCGACCGTCGCGTCCCGCATCTGGCAGGTACCACGAGGCATCCAGGATCCGTAGATCAGGATCACGTAAATGCGCTTCAAGCCAATCTGTCGAAACAAGCGTTCTGGGATCGTCAGCTGACATAAATCGCCCCTTCAGGTCAGGATCAAATCCTGATTACGCCTGCATATAAGGTGACGCAAGGGGCGCTACTCGCCGTGGCGCAGCAAACGCGCCTTTTGGCGCCCCCAGTCGCGTTTGGCCTCGGTTTGGCGCTTGTCGACGGTCTTTTTGCCCTTTGCGACGCCGATCTTCATCTTCACCAGACCGCGATGGTTGAAATACATCACCAGCGGGACCAGCGTCATTCCCTGCCGCTGTGTGGCATTCCACAGCTTCGACAGCTCTTTCTTTGAAGCCAGCAGCTTGCGCTTGCGCCTCTCCTCATGCCCGAAGGTCTTGGCCTGCAAATACGGCGCGATGTAGCTGTTCACCAACCACAGCTCGCCATCCTCGACATTTGCATAGCTTTCGGCGATCTGGGCCTGACCCTGACGCAGGGATTTCACCTCAGAGCCTTCCAGCATGATGCCCACTTCAAGGTCTTCCTCAATCGCATAGTCATAGCGCGCGCGCCGGTTCTCGGCGATCACCTTGTAGTTGGGGTCAGTTTTGGGTTTCGCAGCCATCAGCCTTATCTAGGCACGGGCGCCGGTCTTCCAACGCCCCTGCTTTCACCTTTGCAAAAATATCCAGAAAAGACGCGCGACCTAGTCGATCAGACCGGCAAACTTCATCGCGTCTTTCATCAACATGCGCGTGCTCTCGTCCAGCCCGGTCAGGGGGGAGCGGACCTCGTCCCGGCACATGCCCAGCAAGGCTAGCCCGTATTTGGCCCCGGCCACACCCGGCTCGGTAAAGATCGCTTCGTGCAAGGGCATAAGCTTGTCCTGATACTCCAAAGCAGCCGTATAATCCCCGCGCAGGGTTGCCTCCTGAAACGCCGCGCAGAGTTTTGGCGCGACATTTGCCGTGACCGAAATGCAGCCATGCCCGCCTTGGGCGTTGAACCCGATGGCCGATGCATCCTCGCCCGAAAGCTGGACAAAATCCGTGCCGCAGGTGATCCGCTGCTTTGAGACACGGGTCACATCACCGGTCGCATCTTTCACGCCGATAATCATGTCGTGCTTAGCCAGCTCGCCCATGGTGGCTGGGGTCATATCTACGATCGACCGACCGGGAATGTTGTAGATGATGATCGGCAAACCACAATCAGCGGCAGCCTGGAAATGTGCCAGCAACCCGCGCTGGGTGGGCTTATTATAATAGGGTGTCACAACCAGAGCCGCATCCGCGCCCACCTCTTTGGCCTTTTTGACCAGCCGCACAGTTTCAACCGTGTTATTAGATCCCGCCCCGGCGATCACCGGAATGCGGCCTGCGGCCTCATTTACTACGATCTCGACCACCTGATCGTGCTCTGCATGGCTCAGCGTGGGGCTTTCACCGGTGGTGCCAACCGGCACCAATCCGTGGCTTCCCTGCTCGACATGCCACGCAACAAGTTTCTTGAGCGTGTCGATATCCAGCTGGCCGTCCGAGAACGGCGTTACGAGGGCAGGCATTGATCCCTTGAACATGACGCGCTTCCTTGAAGTTGTTGCCTGAATCGGCAGTTTGAGTTCGGCGGAACCTAGCTGCAGACCTCTCCCTTGCCAAGTTTGTGATTTGCGGGTCTGCATAGGCCCGTTAGCATCTGGTTCATATTTACCGCGCATCAGGGGGCGCGATCATGCGGCTTTTCGGGGTTTTCCTTTTATTTCTGTGTGTTACCGCACCCGCCATCGCGCAGGATCGCCGCGACCGAGTCGCCTTGCAAGCTGCTTTGATTGAAATTCGCGATGGGGATTGGAGCGAGGCCGAGGCACGCGCGGCCTCTCGTGACCCTGTGATCCGGACCATCATTGACTGGCACCGTTTGCGCGCGGACGGCTCTTTTCCCGAGGTCGAGGCATTCATGACGCAGCACCCCGACTGGCCGGGCCTGTCGCTTATGCGTCGCCGTGTCGAAGACGATGTGCCCGCCGACAAGGCTTTGACCTTTTTTGCTGAAACCCCACCGCAGACCGGTGCAGGTGTGCTGTCATACGCCAAAGCGCTGCGTGTCGATGATGCTGCGCAAGCTGATACCGTGCTCATTAATGCGTGGACCACACTGCGCATGCCGCTGAACATAGAACGTCTGTATTTGCGGAACCATGGTGCACTTTTGCGCCCGCATCATGCGGCCCGCCTTGATATGCTGCTTTGGCAGTCCCAGCAGACAGAGGCCCGCCGCATGCTGCCTTTGGTGAGCGAGGGTCAAACCGCTTTGGCCGAAGCACGCATTGCGCTGCAAAGCGCCGCCTCTGATGTTGAGGCCAAGCTGGCTGCCGTCCCCGATGGCCTGAAGCGGCATGGCGGGCTGGCGTTTGATCGCTTCGAATGGCGCGCGCGCAAAGGTCTTCAAGAAGGTACGCTTGAGCTTCTTCTGGGCCACTCGCTTTCGGCGCATGCGCTGGGAAATCCGCAAGCCTGGTCGAACCGTCGCCGTTCTATTGCGCGCGATTTGATGCGCGATGAGCAAAACAAGACAGCCTATCACGTCGCCTCTACTCACTTTCTTGAAAGTGGATCGAACTACGCTGATCTTGAATGGCTGTCGGGTTTCATCGCGCTGCGCAAACTTGATCGCCCCGACTGGGCGCTGGCCCATTTCACCGCGTTCGAAGCGGCTGTCAGAACGCCGATATCCAAAGGCCGGGCCTTTTATTGGCTCGGCCGCACGCATGAAGCGCTGGGCGATCCGGATGCCGCGCAGATGTCTTACGAACAGGGTGGTCGCCATCAAACCAGTTTCTACGGCCTTCTTGCAGCTGAAAAGGCAGGCCTGCCGCTTGATCCGACACTGGTCGGATTTGATACCCCATGGGAGCGTGCCCCGTTTACGGACCGCCCGGTCTTTCAGGCTGCAGCGCTTTTTATGGCCATCGGTGAGGACGCCTTCGCAGAACGCTTTCTCACGCATCTGGCAGATATCCTTCCTGCCGATCAATTGCCCGCACTTGGCGCCTTTGCGGTCGCCAAGAACCGCCCTCATATCGCGGTCATGATCGGCAAGCGCGCGGCGCGGCGCGCCATTGTGATCCCGCAGGCTTACTTTGCGTTGCACCCACTTGCTGAAATGGATCTCCCTGCGCCCAAGGCGCTTTCGCTCGCGATTGCGCGTCGCGAATCCGAATTTGATCCTGTCGTGACGTCCAGTGCTGGCGCGCGGGGCCTGATGCAGTTGATGCCCCGCACCGCACAGGCCGTCGCCCGCGATCAGGGCATGGCGTTTCGCAGCGCGCGATTGCTAAGCGACTGGCAGTATAACGCACGCCTCGGCAGCGCGTATCTCGCTGAACTTATTGCTGATTTCGGCGATAGTCCCGTTATGGTGGCCGCAGGCTATAACGCCGGTCCCGGGCGCCCCAAATCTTGGATGGATCGCTTCGGCGACCCCCGCAAAGGCGAGATCGACATCATCGACTGGATCGAACATATCCCGTTCCGCGAAACCCGCAATTACGTCATGCGCGTCACCGAAAGCCTACCGGTTTACCGCGCCCGCCTGACGGGCGTGACCGGCCAGATCAGCTTTACCAAAGAGCTCATCGGAGAGATCCCGCTGCGCCGCCCCCAGGCGCGCCCCGCAGGCTTGGGCCAAGAGGAGGCTAGCTTGTCTGTCGCTCCCGCCACAGAGTGAACAGCCCTGCAGCGACCACAATCGATGCGCCGATGACCACGTTCATCTCAAGCGTTTCATTAAATACGACCAACCCCAGCGCAGATGCAAAAACCAATTGCAGATAGGCAAAGGGTTGCAGGCTTGATGCTTCGGCCAGTTCGTAACAGCGGATCAGCAGATAATGCCCAAAGGCGCCAGTGACGCAAAGCAGCGCCATCCACGCCCAGTCGGTGCCTGTCATCGGCTCCCAGAACCAGATGCCGATCACTGTCATCACCACAGCGCCTGTGACGCCTGTCCAGAAAAACGAAGTGGCCGAACTGTCTTTGCGCGCTGCAAACCGTGTGAGCAGCCCATAAAGCGCGAACATCAGCGCCGAGACGAGCGGCACGATGGCCGCTGGTGAAAAAACCGTCACACCGGGCTGCAGAATTATCAGTACGCCAATGAAGCCAACCCCAATCGCGATCCAGCGTTTCCAGCCGACCACTTCGCCCAGAATGGGTCCTGAAAGCGCAGCGATAATCAGCGGATAGGCGGCAAAGATCGCATGGCTTTCGATCAGCCCCAGCAACACAAACGCACCGACCATGACGCAAATTTCGATCGCAAGAAGCGCGCCACGAAAGATCTGCAAGGGCAACTGCTCGGTCTGGGCGGCTTGTCGGATACCACCGGCCTTGCGCCGTGCCACTGCGATCACAAAAGCTGCGAAGAACCAGTAGCGGATCATCACGATCATCAGGACATTGTATTCGCCCGCAAGATGCCGCGAGATACCGTCCTGTGCTGCAAACACAAACGTGGTTGCGACCATCAAAAGGATGCCAAGGCGCGTGTTAGCCTCGGTCATGCGGGTTTCTTTGCCCGTGTCATATGGCGCTTTCGGCCATAGCCTTTTATGCGCTCCACTTCGAACCCCGCATCTTGCAATCCGCGTCGTACAAAGCCTGCCGCCGTATAGGTCGCCGCTGTTCCGCCCGGCGCAGTATGCGCCCCGACTATTTCCATCAAATCAGATTGCCACATTTCAGGATTACGTTCTGGGCTAAAACCATCAAGAAACCACGCATCAGCTTGATCGTCCCATGCCTCAAGACGGGTCTGTGCATTGCCGATTAGGACCGTCGCATGCAGGTCATCGGTGATGATCTCGGTTGCGCCACTGTCCCAGCTTTTCAGCAACGGCTCTGCGACCGCCAACGCTTCGGGGAACGCTGCCAGCGCGCGCGCCATCTCGTCTGCCTGCATCGGGAAAGCTTCAAAGCTGGTGAACCGCAATTGCCCTGCCGCGCCGCTGTGTCGCCACGCGATCAACGCTGCAAGCATGTTCAGCCCGGTGCCAAACCCCAGCTCTGCGATGTGAAATCCCTCGCAAAACCGCCGTGGCAGATCATTGCCCTGAAGGAATACGTATCGGGTTTCTTCCAGCCCGTTCTCAAGCGAAAAATACGGGTCCTGGAACTGTCGGGATACCGGTACGTCGCCGTCCCGCCATTCCAAATCTGCCCGCTGGTGACCCATCCGCCAATGCCCTAAAGGTTAACCTGAATACGGCAGGACAATGGGGAAGGGCAGAAGCCTTGGCAATGGTCGATATCACGGTAAAGGGCGCTGGCATTTTCGGCCTTTCGGTCGCCTATGCCTGTGCTTTTCGGGGTGCACGTGTGCGCGTGATTGACAATAAAGGCGTGGCGGCGGGCGCCAGCGGTGGCCTTGTTGGCGCCCTTGCGCCTCACACGCCGGAAAACTGGAATGCCAAGAAAGCGTTTCAGTTCGACAGCCTCATGATGGCCGAAGATCTTTGGGCGCGTGTGGCGCAGCTTTCTGGTCAGTCGCCTGGCTATTTGCGCTCAGGCCGTTTGCAACCGATCCATGATGCCCGCGCGCTAGAGCTTGCCCATGCGCGCGCTGAAACGGCGAAATCGTTGTGGCAAGGCAAGGCGGAGTGGCACGTCATACCAGCCGCCGATCATGCGGAATGGGCGCCGCAAAGCCCGACGGGCTACCTGATCCACGACACGCTGACAGCGCGCATTCACCCGCAACGCGCCACCCGTGCGCTGGCGGATGCGGTCATCGCATTGGGCGGTGAGATAGTAATTGGTACGTCTGACATCGAAGGCCATCTGGTTGAGGCGACGGGCTATCAAGGCCTGATCGATCTTTCCAAAAAAGTGGCTAAATCGGCTGGAAATGGCGTAAAAGGGCAAGCTGTCCTGTTGCAATTTGATGCAAGGACCGCACCACAGCTTTTCGCCGACGCGCTGCATATCGTGCCTCATGAAGATGGCACAGTCGCCATCGGGTCAACCTCCGAGCGTGAATTTGACGCGCCCGATACAACGGATGCACAGCTCGATCAGGTGCTAACGCGTGCTATCGCGGCTTTCCCGATCCTGCGCGAAGCGGTTGTGCTTAAACGATGGGCTGGCGTTCGCCCGCGCGCCAAGTCTCGGGCCCCGATGCTGGGGCACCACCCTGTGCTTGCGAACGCCTACATTGCCAATGGCGGCTTTAAGATCGGTTTTGGTATGGCTCCGAAAGTCGGAGAGGTGATGGCGGATCTGATCCTCGAAAACCGAGATACCATTCCCGATGAATTCAAACCCGAGGCGAGCCTTTAGCCGGCCTCTGCGACCATACAAAGCCGATCATCGGGTCCGCGAATAAACCCCGCTTGGTCATTCCAGATCAGCGCCGCCTCTTCGAAATCCATCAGCGGCGCCGTCGCACGAAACGAAAACCAGCGCATTTCGGGCAGTGCCTTTTGCGCCGCAAGCATCAGGTGTTGCGCCAACAAGGGCCCGTGCACAACCAACCCTGCATAGCCCTCCCTCTCGATAGCATAATCGCGATCATAGTGAATGCGGTGTCCGTTGAAAGTTAACGCCGAATAGCGAAAAAGCAGTGTCGGGGAAAAGCGCAAGCGCGTGCCCTCGCTTGGATCTTGTGTGGTCGGTGCAACGCGCGCAGGCTGGTTTGGATCATGGGCCTCGCGGTAAACAAGGTCCTGCAGATCGGTTACGCACAAAGCGCCCTCTTGCCAGATCTCATGCCGCAAGGTGACGAGGGCCAATGGCCCACTGCGCCCGTCCTTTCGCTTTGATGACACGCATTCCGACCGCTTTTCGGCCGGTAATCCGCACCGCAAAGGGGCATGAAAGTCCAACCGTCCGCCAGCCCACATGCGCCGCGGTAACCCCATATCGGGGATCAGCCCCCCGACGCGCGGGTGCCCATCCTCCCCCAACGCGTGGGCAGGGTGTGGATCCCAGAAATACGCCTGATGAAAGAACGGTGGCAGAGGATCGCCCGACGCAATGATGCCGCGCAGGCCAAGCGTCTGTCGTAACGCTTCGGCCCGTGCAGGATCCATTACATCGTGCAAGACGTTCAGCGGGATACCTCTGCTTTCAGTGCGTCCATCAATTCTTGCAGGAGCTTCACGTAAAGCTCCCCTTTCAGCTGCCCGTCTGCGTCAAAGGCCTCGTGGCTCGCGGCAACCATCACTTCGGGGCCCTGCAGGATACGCGGTCGAAAGGCTTGCATGCAAAGGCGCAAGGCGTATTGCGCACGCGCGCCACCAGAACGCCCCGCCGCCGCTGACATGATCGCGACAGGTTTGTCTGCCCAAGGGGCGCCATCTGTTCGGCTGACCCAGTCCAGCGCATTCTTCAAGACGCCAGAGATCGACTGATTGTATTCAGGCGTCGCAATCACAATCGCATCGGCATCCTTGATCTGTCCGGCCAATGTCGTCACCGCCTCGGGTATGCCTTTTGCGCTTTCGAGATCACCATTGTAAAGTGGCAGATCAAGATCCGCTTCGACATAAGCGGAGGGCGCAAACAACCGCTGCGCCTCGCCCAACAATTTGCGGTTCGTGGCGTCCTTGCGGAGCGAGCCCGAGAGACCCAATAACTTCATCGTAAATCCTTCCATTCCATCGCTTAGTGCCAACCTAGCGTTGCCCCTCTTGCTGCACAGGTGTCTTTCGCCCAAGGTGCCAGAAAACGAAAGGGCACTCCGATGCGCCACGGCGGACAAATCCTCGCAGATCAGCTGAGCAAGCGTAACGTGCGTCGCGTGTTTTCGGTTCCCGGTGAAAGCTTTTTGGCAGCGCTCGATGGTCTTTATGACAGCGGGATCGACAATATCGTCTGCCGTCACGAAGGCGGCGCCGCGATGATGGCCGAGGCTTATGGCAAGCTGACCAACACGCCCGGCGTCGCCTTTGTCACGCGTGGACCTGGGGCGACGAATGCCTCAAGCGGCATCCATATCGCGCGGCAGGACAGCACGCCGATGGTGATGTTTGTGGGCCAGATCGCACGCGGGCACCGCGACCGCGAAGCCTTTCAAGAGGTTGATTACCGCGCCATGTTCGCTCCGCTCGCCAAGTGGGTGGCCGAGGTCGATGATACCGCAAGGCTTCCCGAATACATCAGCCGTGCGTTCAGCGTTGCGATGTCGGGGCGACCCGGCCCGGTCGTTCTGGCCCTGCCCGAAGACATGCTGAGCGCACAAGCAGACGTGCCCGATCTTATCTTGTCCACATCGACAACGGCCGATCTTGCTGCACCGGCTCGGACGATCATGGCGCATCTCAACACGGCAAAATCCCCGTTTGTCATCGTCGGCGGCCCCCTCTGGACAGCTTCGGCCAGCGCGGCCTTGGCACAGTTTGCCGAGGCCGCAGCACTCCCTGTGGTGACGACGTTCCGGCGTCAGGATTACCTCGACAACCGGCATCCGAATTTCTGCGGTGACCTGAATGTTGGCCTGAGCCCAAGCCTCGCAAAGCGCCTGCAAGCGGCCGATTGCATCCTCGCGCTCGGCACCCGTCTGGGCGATATTGCAACCCAAGGCTACAAGCTGCTCGATCCTGCCGGGCACGGCAAAGCGCTGATCCACGTGCATGCGGACCCCGACGAATTGGGGCGCGTCTACACGCCGACGCTCGCCATAAATGCACCCGCGCCCGCACTGGTCGAGGCGCTGGCACAAACCAAGCCAGACCCAATCGCACCCGATCTCACCACCACAATGCGCGCCGAATATGAGGCATGGCGCACGCCCAAACCCACCCCCGGCGACGTGCAGCTAGAGCAAGTGATCGCTCATCTGTCTGAAACCCTCCCCGAGGACGCGATCCTCACCAACGGCGCCGGCAACTACGCGGCATTTCTGCACCGCTATTTCTGCTACAAAGGTGTCAAAACCCAACTTGCCCCGACCTCGGGCAGCATGGGATACGGCACCCCCGCCGCAATCTCCGCCGCGCTGGAACACCCTGACAGACCCGTGATCTGCCTCGCCGGAGATGGTTGTTTTCAGATGACGCTGAATGAGCTTTCAACAGCCGCACAATACAGCGCCAAGGTCATCTTTATCATCTGCAACAATGGTCAATACGGCACCATCCGGATGCATCAGGAAAAGACCTACCCGGCCCGCGTCAGTGGCACCGCTCTTTTCAACCCCGACTATGCTGCGCTCGCAAAATCTTACGGAGGCGTGGGTTTTACCGTGACCAAAACCGCCGACTTCCCCGCAGCGCTTGACGCCGCCCGCGCTTCAAACTCGCTCGCGGTGATTGAACTGCGCCTCGACCCCGAAGCGCTCTCTACCGGTGCAACCCTGACTCAAACCCGGCAAGCCGCAACCAAACCCTAACCTGTCGTTAAGGTTAACGCGCGCCGTCGGAACTCGCTTGAAAGGTCCTTCGGGGGACACCCGTAGTTCCCCCGAAGTATTAGAAACCACGAGGTTTCACCTTTGGCGGTCATCGGCTTCCCAGCCTGTACCGCGCCGCTTTTGTGCAACGATTCTACTTTCACCTTTGTTAAAATATCCACTGCGGCGCCTGCTGCAGCCGCGAAATTTTGGATATTTGTGCAAAGATGAAACTCAAAACTCTACCCCGATCTGAGCTTTAATCCCGGACCTGAACGGATGCTTGACCAGCTCCATTTCCGTGACCAGATCAGCGATCTCAATCAGATCGTCCTTAGCGTTGCGCCCGGTTAGGACCACGTGGGTCATGTGTGGCTTTTCGGTCGCGAGAAATTCGACCACCTCATTGATATCGATGTAGTCATAGCGCAGCGCGATATTGATCTCGTCGAGCAGAACCATCTTGTGGCTCTCATCCCGGATCAACTCTTTCGCCTTTGCCCAAGCCGCCTGTGCCATTTCGGTGTCGCGCGCCTTGTCCTGGGTTTCCCAAGTGAAGCCTTCGCCCATCGTGTGGAAGGAACATGTGTCGCTGAACTTGCCTAGGATCAGGTCGCGCTCGCCAGTGCTCATCCCGCCCTTGATGAACTGCACCACCGCGCATTTCATATCATGGGCGATGCAGCGGAAAATCATGCCGAACGCGGCGGAGCTTTTGCCCTTGCCCTTGCCCGTGTGCACGATCACCAGACCCTTTTCGTCGGTCTTCGTCGCCATGATTTTGTCACGAGCGGCCTTCTTCTTGGCCATCTTCATGGAGTGGCGTTCCAGGTCTGCGTCTTCGGTCATGATCGGGCCTCCTCAAGTGTAGGGTCCATTGGTTTCGCGCCCTTTGCAAGGGCTGCGATCCGCGCGCGGGCGGAGTTTGAGCGGGGCGTCCACAGCCCGCGGTCGATCGCTTCGACCAGCCGCTCGGCAATTTCTTTCAGAGCCGGGGCGTTCGCGTCTTCGATAAAGTTCCGTGTGTCGTCGTCCGCAAGGAACGCCTCTTCCACCAGATCGAAATGGTGGTTCTTGACGGCTCCGGTCGTTGCGGCAAAAGCGAAAAGGTAATCCACCGTCGCCGCCATCTCGAACGCGCCTTTATAGCCGTGCCGTTTGACGCCTTCGATCCATTTCGGGTTCACTACGCGTGCGCGCACCACGCGGCCAATCTCGTCATCCAGCGTGCGGATCACGGGGCGTTCTGGCCGCGAATGATCGTTATGGTAAATGGGTCGGTCTTGTCCTTGCAGGGTCGCGACCGCAGCAGCAGCCCCGCCCTCGAACTGATAGTAGTCGTCACTATCCAGCAGATCATGCTCGCGGTTGTCCTGGTTCTGCACGATTGCCTCGACCTGACCTAACCGCGCCTCAAATGCCGTGCGCGCAGGCGCGCCATCACTGTCCTTGCCATACGCGTAGCTGCCCCATTCCAGATAGGCCTCGGCAAGGTCTGCCTTGTCCGCCCATAGCCGCTCGTCGATCATCGCTTGCAGGCCCGCGCCATACGCGCCCGGTTTGCTGCCAAAGACCCGGTGCGGCGCACCGCCGGCTGCTTTTGCAGGGTTCTGATCGTCTGGTTCGTCCATCGCCATGACAGCGCGCGCGGCGCTGTCCACCAGTGCCATCTGCTGCGGAAACGCATCCCGGAAAAACCCCGAGACGCGCAAAGTCACATCGACCCGTGGCCGCCCAAGAACACTCTGCGGCAGCACCTCAAACCCCGTCACACGGCGGTTTGCGCTGTCCCATTTCGGCTTCACGCCCATCAGCGCGAGGCATTGTGCGATATCATCGCCGCCGGTGCGCATATTCGCCGTACCCCAGGCGGTCAGCAGCATCGCGCGCGGCCAATCGCCATGGGTCTGTAGATGTTTCTCGATCAGAAGATTGGCCGATTTCCATCCCAAGGCCCAAGCCGTTGGCGTCGGCACGGCGCGGCTGTCGACTGAGTAGAAGTTGCGCCCCGTTGGCAGCACATCCAGCCGCCCGCGCGTCGGCGCGCCGGAGGGGGCGGGGGCGACGAAGCGGCCCTCTAACGCTGTCAGGAGGCCTTTTCCTTCCTCAAAGCCGCAGGCCAAGACGGCCGGCGCCACCACGGCTTTCGCGTGTTCCAGAACGGCCTGTGATGCTGGACCTGGAGCCTCTTGCCCGTCCAACAAGGCCGCGCTGAGCAGTTCCAACCGCTCGACCGTGTCCCCCGTCGAACGCCATGTGTCGGTGCTGATCGCGGCCAGCGCCTCTGGTCGCGCGCTGTCCCACGGGGCCGCCATATCGCAGTCCAGAGGGTCGAATGCCAACGCCAGGTCACTGGTTAAAGCGCGCATAAGCGACGCGTTTGCGCCCGTTCCATCCCCGCGCGGCACCCGCAGCAAAGCCTGCACCAAATCGCGCTGTAGACGGCCTTCCGGAGACTGCCCGAAGACATGCAAACCATCGCGGATCTGTGCCTCTTTCAACTCGCAGAGATAGGCGTCGAGCTTGGCCA
>ERZ1740060.418-NODE-418-length-25050-cov-5.758872_pt1 | contig 25050 bp, 23 predicted proteins | sample MGYA00581743_ERZ1740060 | MGnify/ENA primary metagenome ERZ1740060 (study PRJEB43018, sample SAMN04849235) | marine metagenome | isolation source: floating plastic debris | place: Pacific Ocean | collected 2008-08-27 | study: EMG produced TPA metagenomics assembly...
ATGGCACATAAAAAAGCAGGCGGTTCATCCCGGAACGGTCGTGACTCGGCCGGACGTCGTCTTGGCGTGAAGAAATATGGCGGCGAGGCCGTGATCCCCGGCAACATCATTGTGCGCCAGCGGGGCAACAAGTTTTGGCCAGGCGACGGCGTCGGCCAGGGCAAGGACCACACGCTGTTCGCGACGGTTGAAGGCGCCGTGAAGTTCCATAAGGGGCTGAAAGGCAGGACTTTCATATCAGTTCTGGCAACAGCAGACGCTGCGGAATAAACGCCCGCCCGGTTTGCGCCCCTCAGGCCAGCATCTGTGAAAAGTTGGCTGTTACCAGCCACGCATGTGCGGCGCATTCAGTCGTTAAACTTGGAGTGTTGTCTTGCAGCCGGTTGGGGGCTTTCCCATGTCTATTGGGCTGGGACGCCCGATACGACGGAGAGTTTCCCGGGCAGAGTGTAATGCTGAAGTCAAAAAGGTGGTCTAGACTCAGGCGTAGATAAGCATCGACTTCGCAAAGAATGTGCTTTTGGAGGAGGAAGCGCATGAAACTTGAGACAATCGTGGAAACGCCGCGCATGAATGCGGGCCTTTTTGATCTTCGTCCTGTTCAGGCGTCGGACGCTGGTCTTATGACGCTCTATTGCCGGGATGCGCGGGTTGCGAAGAATACGACATCCATTCCGCATCCCTTGCCGCCCGGCGCCGCCGAAGGGTTTATCAGCCGCGTCCTCAAATCCGAGGAGCCGGAAGATGTCTGGGTGATGGACGCGTCGCGGCTGGGCGGGGCTGAACTTATGGGTTTAATCAGTCTTGAGCGGATGGAGGACAGCCAATCCGAAATCGGTTACTGGGTCGCGCCGCCGTTCTGGAATACCGGCGTGGCGTCCGCTGCGGTTGAGGCAATCCTGAAGGCCAATCCGCACCACGCGCGCACCATTTTTGCCAGTGTTTTTCAGGACAATCCGGCCTCGGCCCGGGTGCTGACGAATTGCGGCTTTCACTATCTTGGCGACGCCGAAAGCTATTCGGTTGCCCGGGCAGCCAAGGTTCTGACCTGGACCTATTCATTTCACTGCGGTTGAGCCCTTGCTAGAAAGAAGGCAGGCGCGGGTCTGATACCGGACTTGAGCCGCGCGAGCTTTCGCAGTATCGCGCGGCATCGAAGTGATCCGGAACCCTGAGATGAAATTTCTCGATCTCGCAAAAGTCTACATCCGCTCGGGCAGCGGCGGGAACGGGTGCATCAGTTTCCGTCGGGAAAAGTACATCGAGTATGGCGGTCCCGATGGTGGTGACGGCGGGACAGGGGGATCCGTCTGGGCGGAGGCAGTGGACGGCCTGAACACACTGATCGACTTTCGCTATCAGCAGCATTTCTTCGCCGATAACGGGCGTCCGGGCATGGGGCGGCAACGCAGTGGTGCCAACGGGGCCGATATCGTGCTGCGGGTCCCGGTAGGCACCGAGATCCTTGATGAGGATCAGGAAACGATACTCGCGGATCTAACCGAGGTGGGGACGCGGGAGTTACTTGCACGTGGCGGCAATGGCGGCTGGGGGAACCTGCGCTTCAAGTCGTCAACCAATCAGGGGCCGCGCCGGTCCAATCCCGGTCAGGAGGGTGTCGAGCGGACGCTTTGGCTGCGGTTGAAGCTGATTGCCGATGCGGGACTCGTGGGGCTGCCCAATGCCGGGAAGTCGACCTTTCTGGCGGCCACCTCGAATGCGCGCCCGAAAGTGGCCGATTACCCTTTTACGACCCTGCATCCTAATCTGGGTGTGGTCGGTGTGGACGATACCGAATTCGTTCTGGCCGACATTCCGGGCCTGATCGACGGCGCGTCCGAAGGCCGGGGCCTGGGCGATCTCTTTCTGGGGCATATCGAGCGCTGCGCGGTGCTGTTGCATCTGGTCGACGGCATGTCGGGCGATCCTGTCGCGGATTACAAGACGATCGTGCAGGAGCTTGCCGCCTATGGCGCGGGCCTGGACCAAAAGCCCCGGATTGTGGCGCTGAGCAAGATCGACACGCTCGATGACGAGGAACGCCATTTTCTAAGATCAGAAGTCGAGGCGGTCGCGGGAGGCCCGGTACATCTGTTGTCCGCTGTTTCGGGCGAGGGTGTGACCGATGTGCTGCGCACCTTGAGGGAACGCACGACCGCCGATCGCGACAGGGATCGAGATGCTGCACAGGAGGCCGGTCCGTGGCGTCCGTAACAGACGCAAAACGGTTGGTCGTGAAGATTGGCTCTGCGCTGCTTGTCGATCGCGCCTCGGGCCTCTTACGGGCTGAATGGTTGCGTGCGCTGGCAGAAGATGTCGCAGCGTTCCATGCACGTGGTACGCCCGTTATTCTTGTGTCTTCGGGTTCGATTGCGCTCGGTCGTGGTGTCTTGGGCTTGGGCGCCGGTGCCCTGACGCTTGAAGCCAATCAAGCCGCTGCCGCTGTCGGGCAGATCCAGCTGGCGCGCGCCTACGCAGAGGCGCTTTCAACCCATGGCATAACAGCCGCGCAGGTCCTTGTGACGCTTGAGGACAGTTCGGACCGGCGGCGATATCTCAATTCCCGGGCCACGCTTGATCAGTTGCTCTCGCTGGGCGTTGTACCGATCGTGAACGAAAACGATACCGTGGCGACGGATGAAATTCGCTATGGCGATAATGACCGGCTGGCGGCGCAAGTTGCGGTCACGGCTGGTGCCGATTGTCTGGTTCTGCTCAGCGATGTGGACGGGCTCTATACCGCGGATCCTTCGACAGATGAGACCGCGCGGCGTCTTGAGATCATTGAGGCGATCACCCCGCAGATCGAAGGCATGGCCGGGGAGGCGGGATCAGGCCTGTCCAAGGGCGGTATGAAAACCAAGATCATGGCCGCCCGAACCGCGACGGCCGCGGGCTGCGATATGGCGATCACCGCAGGCGCCGTGCTTCATCCGCTGCGCGCGCTGGCTGAGGGTGCGGCGGCCACATGGTTTCTGGCCCAGGGCGATCCGCGCCAGAAGCGCAAACAATGGATCGCCGCGATGAAACCCAAGGGCGACGTCGTGCTTGATGCCGGTGCGGTGGCCGCCCTTCAGCGGGGCAGCAGCCTCTTGCCAGCAGGGGTGACCCGCGTCAGCGGTTCCTTTTCCCGGGGGGACGCTGTCCATCTTATGGCGGTGGATGGCGTGTCGCTGGGGCAGGGGCTTGTGCGCTATGACGCGCCGGACGCCGCCAGGATCGCGGGGCGTCGCACCGACGAGATCGCCGACATACTCGGCTATCCGGCGCGCGGCCCACTTGTACACCGGGATGATATGGCCATTTAGGCCGGGTCTGTTAGAGTATGCCGACGGTTTGGAGACGCATGGATCATGAAGGACTTTGACAGCATTCCTCAGCTGATGGCCTCGCTTGGCGAGCATGCGGTTGATGCGGCGGCCGAGCTCGCTGTGGCCTCCTCCGATGTCAAAGAACACGCGCTGACGCACGCGGCAGACGCCGTCTGGGCAAACCGCGCCGCAATCATCGAGGCAAATGCGCAGGATCTGGCTTATGGCCGGGACAAGGGCCTCACGGACGCGATGATGGATCGCCTGACACTGGATGAGGACCGCATCGCCGGTATTCGCGACGGCCTTCTAGCTGTCGCCGCACAGGACGATCCGGTGGGGGAGGTGCTGGCGGAATGGGATCAGCCGTCGGGCCTTCACATCCGCCGGGTACGCACGCCGCTTGGTGTCATTGGCGTGATCTACGAAAGCCGTCCCAACGTCACGGCGGACGCCGGTGCGCTGTGCTTGAAATCCGGCAACGCGGTGATATTGCGCGGTGGCTCAGAGAGCTTTCATTCCTCGAGTGCGATCCATGCCTGCCTGGTGGAAGGATTGCGCGCGGCTGGCCTTCCTGAGACGGCTGTTCAGTTGGTTCCCACCAGAGACCGCGATGCGGTGGGCGAAATGCTTCGGATGACGGGCGTGATCGACGTCATCGTGCCGCGCGGGGGAAAAAATCTCGTCGGACGCGTGCAGGAGGAGGCGCGCGTGCCGGTCTTTGCTCATCTTGAGGGCATTGTTCATATCTATATTGATCGCGACGCGGACCCCGAGAAGGCGCTGCGCGTTGTTCTGAATGCCAAGACCCGTCGGACCGGGATCTGTGGCGCGGCAGAATGCCTGCTGATCCACGAAGACGTGGTGGACACTATCGGGCAGGAGGTTGTTCAGGCACTGGTCAATGCAGGTGTCGAGGTTCGCGCCGATGCATCACTCGCGCGTGTCGGTGGGACGGTGGCCGCGCGTGACGAGGATTGGGGCCGTGAATTCCTGTCGATGACGATGGCCGCCCGGCAGGTGGCCTCGCTCGACGAGGCGCTGGCGCATGTTCGCCACTACGGATCGCAGCATACGGACTGCATTCTCACCGAGAATGATGCGGCAGCCGAGGCATTCTTTGCGCGCCTCGACAGTGCGATCCTGATGCGCAATGCCTCAACCCAGTTTGCCGATGGCGGCGAATTCGGTATGGGCGCCGAGATTGGTATCGCGACCGGAAAAATGCATGCGCGCGGACCGGTCGGAGCCGCGCAGTTGACGAGCTTCAAGTACCTTGTGGAAGGGGACGGGACGACGCGCGCTTAAGGTGTATCCCGGCGGCGGTCTCGGTCACGCCGGTCGAACAGATCATGCCGAGCCTGGGCAGAACGTCCCGTAGCATCAGGAATTGGACCGCGGAGGGCGGCACATCTTCTGCCGGTGCGACCCCGGCCAGCACATCCCAGAGCTGCGCGTTCGGACTAAGCCGGTCTCCCGTGGCGGAGATGCTCCACCCGGTCTCGTCCTGGGTGACGGCAAGTGTGCCGCCATAGGGGACAGCCTGCTCAGCGCATAAAAGCGCCAGCATGACCGCCCGAACCTCGGCGCGCGGGAAGCTGCCGGACGGAAAGGTCTCTGCCGTTATGCGACCATCTGTATAGACATCCTTGAGAATGCTGTTGATCTCTTCCGCCCCGATCATCTGATCGGCCGACGCGATGCCAAACGCGAGACGGAAAAACCGGATGCGCGCATTCGCGTTGGCTACGCTTTGTGCCACAAGCGCCAGTTCCGGCGATGCCTCGGTACCGGACAGGAGCAGAAGCTCCAGCCCGTTGCTGACCGCGCCGAGCGGGCTGATCAGATCGTGGCAGATCCGAGAGCCGATCAGGGTGGCGAGTGAATAGGGATCAGATTGCAAACGAGGGTCCTTTTTCGTGCGACCAAGCCCGGCCAACAGAGGATGTGATGCCGGATCATGGTTATCGAAAAGTTAAAGCGGGATCTCTCATTTCATTGCAAGGCGCGGAAAGTTGCCGGTATGCCATATGTCGCGAAACGCCCGTCGCGTGGGCGGCCTTGTCTTGCAGGACAGGCGTGAAAGCCTTAGCACGACAGGAAGGCAAAAGTGTGTGGCGGAATGCAGATCACCAAATCGCAGTTTTCGGTTCGACAGGCCGAAACACACGCAGCACGGACAGCCGCAAAGAGATTGCGCTACTCCGTTTTCGTTGAAGAGCTTGGCGGGGACGGCGATCTGGTCGATCATGAAAACCGCCTCGAACAGGATCGCTTTGACGCGTTCTGCGATCATCTGGTTGTCGCGGATGAGGCGCGCGATGGGGCGATCGTCGGTGTCTACCGCTTGATGCGCTCAGATCAGGCGATCAGGGCAGGTGGATTTTACTCCGCCTCTGAATATGATCTGGCGCCGCTCACCGCATCCGGGCGACGTTTGCTGGAACTGGGCCGATCCTGCCTGTCCCCCGGGTATCGGGGCGGGTCCGCGATGTATCATTTGTGGTCTGGCCTGGCGCAATATGTGACGCGCCATCGCATAGACGTGCTTTTCGGAGTGGCAAGCTTTCACGGCACCGATATACACAGGCTCGCCCAGCCGCTCTCGCTGTTGCATCACCGCCATCTGGCTCCGCGCGCCTTGCGTGTACAAGCACGGGACGCGCAGTTTCAGCGCATGGATCTGATCCCAGAGCCTCAGATCGACCGACGCGCGGCGATGCTTCAGGTGCCTGCGCTGATCAAAGCCTACCTTCGGCTTGGCGGATGTGTGGGGGAGGGGGCGTTCATCGATCATGCCTTCAACACGACAGATATCTGCCTCGTGATGGATACGACGCAGCTGAGCGAACGCCACCGCGCGATCTATGCAAAGGACATGCCCGGGTGAGTCCCACCTGGCAATCTGCTGATCTCCCTGACTTGCCCCCGATCACTGCTGTGGGTCATGCCCGCGCGGGTCTGCGGGCCATCGGCGTGGTGCTTCTTCTGGTCCTTGGAACCGTAGTCACGCTGATGTGTCGGGGTGTGGAGCGGGTGTTTTTCAACCCGCGGCGTCCTTTGAGCGCTCCTGTGGTTCAGTACGTGTGGCGCGCCACACTGAAACTGATTGGCCTGTCACGCATTGTCGAAGGGCCTCGACCAATTCAAAGAGAGGCGGTGTGGCAGGCGATCGTTGCCAATCACGTCTCCTGGCTCGATATCATTGCGCTGGGCGCGGCCCAGCCGGTGGTTTTTGTGTCGAAAGCCGATGTGGCCCGCTGGCCGATCATCGGGGCGCTGGCCCGTATGGTCGGCACGGTGTTCATCACCCGCAATCCCCGTGACGCCGCAGCCCAGCAAGATCAACTGGCCGAAGCCTTGGATGAGGGTCATGTGCTCACCTTTTTTCCGGAGGGCACCTCCACGGACGGTCTGCGTGTTTTGCCCTTCAAGTCCACTTTGATGAGCGCCTTCTACAAAAACGGCACGTCCTTAGACGCGGTGATCCAGCCCGTGAGTGTCATCTATTCGGCACCCGAAAAACTGGGGGAGGCGCGGTTTTATGGTTGGTGGGGCGATATGGCGCTCGCCCCGCATCTTTGGCGGGTTCTGTCTCAGGCCCCTCAGGGAAATGTGACACTCCGACGCCACGAACCGGTCGTGATCAGCGCCTTTCCCGACCGAAAGGCATTGTCGCACGCGCTCGAACGCGCTGTGCGACAGGGCATGCCCCCAGACCGGCGCGCCAGTCGGTAAAGACTACTCCAGCGTCCGGGTCAGGGCCGTCAGAGCCGCGGTCGGGTCCGGTGTGTGCCAGATCTCTTCGCCCACCGCGATAAAATCGGTGATCCCGGACAAATCTTCGAGACTGGCGCCATCGATCGCGCCTTCGGCCACGACCGGTATTTCGATCATCTCGGACCACCACGCGAACAACTCATGCTCCGCCCGGGTTCCATCCCCCAGCAACGAGGCACCGACCGGTCCGAAACTGACATAATCAGCACCAGCTTCGCCAGCGCTCATCCCGTCATGACGCGAGGCGTTGCAAAACGCCCCGACAATCGCGTCGGGGCCGAGCGCCTTACGAGCGGTCCGGACCGAACGCGCGGCATCTGTCAGATGCACACCATCAAGGCCCAGACGCTCGGCCAGCACGACATGCCGCTCGATCACCAGCGCCACATCTCGCGGTGTTGTCACAGCCCGGCAACTCTCGGCGGCCCGGCACAGCGTGTCTTCGTCATGGCTGGACATGGACAGTCGAACACAGGCCACAGCATGCGCATCTAGCACGGCGGCCAGTTGATCGGGAAACCGCGATAGTTCGAATTCGGACGGTGTGATGAGGTAGAGGCGGGGTGGCTCTGTCTCGGCCATGGCGGGAATTCCAGCGTCGTTTCTGCCCTCTTAGCGGCGTTACCTGGCCATGACCAGAGCCGCGCCGGGTCTTTCCCTGTCCGTGCCCTTCGCATAGACCGCCTTCGAACACTTGTCGTCTCTGCAAGAGGGATCGTATGACACAGCCCGCTTTTGTCCTGGTCCGCCCGCAGATGGGCGAAAACATCGGTGCATCGGCCCGCGCGATGCTGAATTTCGGTCTGACTCATATGACTCTGGTCGCGCCGCGTGACGGCTGGCCCAATCCGGCCGCTGTCGCCATGGCCTCAGGGGCGGGCAGCGTGCTTGATCAGGCGCGGCTTTGCTCCGATCTGCCCGAGGCTCTGGAGGGTGCACATTACGTGATGGCCACAACCGCGCGCCAGCGCGATCTTACCAAACCGGTGCTCAGCCCGGAGGCGGCGATGCGGGAGGCCGCCCGGCGGATTGCGCAGGGCGACCGGGTGGCGATGCTCTTTGGACCTGAACGCGCGGGGCTGGAAAATGATGATGTTGCGCGAGCCAACGCGCTTGTCAGCGTGCCGGTCAACCCGGACTTTCCGTCGATCAACCTGGCGCAATGTGTATTGCTCTGCGCCTATGAGTGGCGACGCTTGACCACAGAGGTCGTCGGTGAAGAAACAGAACTCGCCGGAACACAATGGGCCAGCAATGATGAGATCGAGGCGCTGGCCGCCCATTACGAAACCCGGCTTGAGAGTGCCGGTTTCTTCTTTCCAGAAGACAAGGCGCCGGGCATGAAGATCAATCTGCGCAACCTGTGGAGCCGCATGCCGCTGACCCGGGCCGATGTCCAGAGCCTGCACGGCATCATGCGGCAAATGGTGCGCTGGAAGGAGCGCGGTTGAAGCGCGCGACACTGCGGTCTACGTTGCGCTGCAAGAGGGAGAAATGAGCAAGAAACGCAGCATTTTCGAGGATGTCGCCAGCGATGTCGCTGTGCAGCCCGCGCCACAAGGCGGCATGATCGATGCCGGGCGTCAGGGCGCGCGTGGCGCGGTGCGGGTCTGGCTTATGCTTCTCTTTGCTCTGGTCGTGATCATGATCACGGTTGGCGGGCTGACGCGGCTCACCGACAGCGGGCTGTCCATCACTGAATGGGCGCCCCTGACAGGCGCTCTGCCGCCTCTGGATGCCGCGACCTGGGACTCCGAGTTCGAGAAATACCGCCAGATCCCCGAGTATCAATTGCAAAACAAGGGGATGAGCCTGTCTGAATTCAAGGTGATTTATTGGTGGGAATGGGGCCATCGTCAGTTGGGGCGAATCATCGGCGTGGTCTGGGCCGCTGGTTTTCTGGGCTTTCTTATTGCGCGCAAGATCCCCCCGGGTTGGACCGGGCGGCTTTTGCTTCTGGGGGCGCTTGGAGGCGCGCAGGGCGCCATCGGCTGGTGGATGGTGGCGTCCGGTCTGACCGGTGAAATGCTCGATGTCGCGAGTTACCGGCTGGCCGTTCATCTGGGGCTGGCGTTTTTCATCCTCGGACTGATCGCCTGGTACGTTTTCAGACTGGGACGCGAGGAAAGAGAGTTGTTGCAAGCGCGGCGCAGCGGAGAAAGAAAACTCTTCGGCATGGCCACCGGCTGGTCTCACTTTGTCTTTCTGATGGTTTTGCTGGGCGCGCTTGTCGCCGGGATTGATGCGGGCCGCAGCTACACCGACTGGCCTCTCATGGCCGGGCAATTCCTCCCGCCGATGTTCTGGATGCCCGATCTCGGCGCGCGCAATTTCTTTGAAAATGCGGGACTGGTGCAGTTCGTGCACCGGATTGCGGCTTATATCCTTCTTGTGTTCGCGACGGTCGTTTTCATCCGCTCTCGCAAGAGTGCCAATGGCGACACCCGAGCCGCGTTCCTGCTGGCGTATCTGATCCTTTGGGCGCAACTGGTTCTGGGCGTTGCGACAGTGCTTTATGCGGCGCCCTGGCAGATCGCGATCGTGCACCAGTTCTTTGCTGTCGTGCTGTTTGTGGCGGTGCTACGGGCCCGGTTTCTGGCCCGCTATCCCGTTATGCAGTCGGTGCGGGCATGAGCACGCCGGCCTTTGACCAGCTTATGGCGTTTCAGCGCGAAACAGAGGCGCTGTCGCGGGTCGCGGGTCGTTTGAGCTGGGACCAGGAAACCGTCATGCCCCGGAGGGCCGGGGATCAACGGGCCGAAGAACAGGGTGCGATGGAGGCGGTGCTTCACGCGCGGCGAACGGACCCGCGTGTGGGGGCGTGGCTTGAAACAGCCGTGGCTTCGGACAATGCAGGCTCTGCGCAACTGCGCCTGATTGCCCGTGACTATGCCCGGTCGGTCAAGGTCCCGGTGGATCTGGCCACGGCACTTGCGCGCTTGACCAGCAGATCACAGGGCATCTGGGCGGATGCGCGGGCCAACAATGATGTGGCAGCTTTTCTGCCCACGCTCGAAGAGGTTGTGGCGCTCAAACGTGAAGAGGCGGCCGCCGTCGCGGACGGGCGGGATCTCTATGATACGATGATCGACGACTACGAGCCGGGCGCGACAGCGGCGGGGCTCGCGGCCATCTTCGACGAAATGCGCCCGCGTCTGGTGGCGCTCCGGGAGCGCGCGCTGGCCGCGCCCGTGGCCCCGGCTTTGACAGGACTGTTTCCTGAAGAGGCGCAACTCGCGCTGTCGTCTGAACTGGCGAAATGCTTCGGCTACGATTTTGACCGGGGGCGCATCGATAAGGCGGTTCATCCCTTTTCCTCCGGGTCGGGGCTGGACGTGCGCATTACCACACGGACGGAGGCCAACGATCCGTTCAATTGCGTCTATTCGACCATCCACGAAGTCGGTCATGCCACATATGAGCAGAATATCGACGCGGCGTTGCTTTTGACCCCTGCCGGGCAGGGCGTGTCGATGGGTGTGCACGAAAGCCAGAGCCGGATTTATGAAAACCAGCTGGGTCGCAGCCGGGCGTTCTGCGGCTGGTTGTTCAACCGGATGCGAGACCGCTTTGGTGATGTGGGCGTCGCGGATGCCGATGGCTTCTATCGCACGGTCAATCGTGTGCATCGCGGGTTCATCCGGACAGAGGCTGACGAGGTCCAGTACAACCTGCATATCATGCTGCGGTTTGATCTGGAGAGGGCGCTTATCGCGGGGGACCTGTCCGTGCGGGATCTGGAAGCGGCCTGGAACGACCGGTTTGACTCCGATTTCGGGTATCCCGTCGATCAACCGGCCAACGGTATCCTACAGGATGTGCATTGGTCGGTCGGGTTGTTCGGCTACTTCCCGACTTACGCATTGGGGAATGTCTATGCCGGATGCCTGCACGAGGCCCTCAGGCGCGATCTGCCGGATCTGGACGATGCGCTGGCGCAAGGCGACCCGTCGCCCGCGCTGAGCTGGCTTCGGGAGCATCTGCAGCGTCACGGGGGTGTGATGGAACCTGCGACGTTGATCGAACAGGCCTGTGACGCAAAGGCCAGCGCCGAGCCGTTGATGACCTATCTGGAAGAGAAGTTCTCCGCTATCATTCCCGGCTGAGAGCAGCAGCGGGACGCGCAGTCAGCGCTTGATCGGAAGAAAACGCGCCACAATCGCCAGGCCAACCACCGTCAGAATGATCCGGGCAATATGATGCAGGGTCACAAGGGCCGGGTTCGCCGTCAGGCTGAGCGCAACCAGCGACATCTCCGTCACGCCGCCCGGGGCAAAACTGATCAACAGAATGTCGAACGGCTGGTCCAGCCACCTCATCAGCACCGCGGCGAAGAGAGCAGACAAACACAGCATGCCCAGCACGGCGATGAGTGTCAGCCCAATGCCCTGGACGAGGCTTTGTTTGGACATTCCGGCAAAACGTGTGCCGAGCGCGGTACCGACGATGATCTGCGCCATGTCGATGAGCCATTGGGGCAAATCGGGGTGAAAGAAGCCTGTTGCGGTGGCAAACCCCGCAACTCCCATCGGTCCCGTGATCTGCTTGGCGGGAAGCCTCAGGAGATGACCGAGCGCGAGACCGGCCATTCCGGCCAGGGCGGCCTTGATCACATCCTCGACTGTGACGGATTCGGCGGCAAAGCTCATGCCGGCGGAGCTGCCGACAGGTGCTCCGTACCAGAGCGACAGGCCAATAGGCACCAGGGTCACCACAACGATAATGCGAAGGAATTGCTGAAGCGTCAGCCGCGCGGGATCGGCGCCGGCCTCCTCGCCCATGGCGATGGCCTCAAACAGACCTCCGGGCGCAGCAGCGTAGAAGGCCGTGGGCCGGTCATACGTCCCGAGCTTGCGCATCACAATATAGCCCCAGGCATGCGCGAGCACGATAAAGAGCACCAGTGCGACGGCGCTCAGGGCAAGCGCGCCCGGATCGGCAAATAGCTCCGGTGTTATCTGCGACCCGATTGCGACGCCGATCAGCGCGATGAACACCAGTCGCAACCGCGCCGGGAAACGGTATCCTGTTGGCAAGCGGTGCGACAGCAGCGTGAATGTGAGCCCCGTCAGCAAAAGCGGCCCGATCAGAAAGGGCAGCGGCATGCCAATGGCCCGCGCGGCAAAGGCGGCGCATGTCGACAGGCACAACAGGAGGGGGGTCAGAGCGAGCGCAGGCATTGTGCGACACAAAGCATTGTCCTTGGACAGGGACAAGAGAGGGCCGCTTTCACGGTCATATCTCATTGCCTCCGGCGGGGAGGCGTGCTTTGAATTTCACCGGGACGCGTGGGCTGTCGCGATACTTTAGCACCTTCGCGCAATACATTGAAAAATTGGGAGAATAGCATGGACGATGATCTGTTTGAACGCGGGCTGGCACAGCGCAAGGCGACATTGGGCGCGGCCTATGTCGAAAAATCCCTGAGTCAGGCCGACGACTTCACCAAACCCTTTCAGGAAGCCATGACAGCCTGGTGCTGGGGATTTGGCTGGGGGGACGAGGTGATCGACGCCAAAACGCGTTCCATGATGAACCTGACGATGCTCGGCGCACTTGGCAAAACCCATGAATGGGAGCTGCATTGCAAAGGCGCGATCAACAATGGTGTCACCAAGGAAGAGATCCGGGCCATCGTGCATGTGATCGGCATCTATTGCGGGGTGCCGCAGGCGCGCGATTGCTCCCGCTCGGCCCGCATGGTGCCCGATGAAAACTACATGCTCTGATCGCCGCGCCCTGGGCGCATGCCTGCCGCCGTACCTGTCCTTGACGCGCGTGTATCGCGCGCGCCGGTGTCTGGTGTCGAGATGCACGAGATCAATGGCGTCCAGCGTACAGCGCAGTACGGCAAAACGCTCCGGGCAGGGCGGTTTGTCATAGGCATAGACATGGTCAATGACGCTGCCCGGGTCGGGGGATGTGCCGTAGGAAACGCGCGAGGCGTCCGGCACGCTGGCCCAGCGATCGGCTGTTTCCGCGCCGGTAAGGATGGAGACCGTCGCGGCGAGCCGAAGCTGAATTTTTGCACGGCTGTCCCAGATATGCAGTTCCGTCTTCGGATTGGCCCGCAGGGCCGCAATCTTGGCACTCGCGGTATCCGTATGCACCTCAAGCATTGCGGTGGGACGGTGAGCGGCGCGCAGAACCACTGTGCGGGCTTCCGGGTATCCCTCTGGAGAGACAGTGGCGAAGGTCGGGTGGCGCGCCGCTGACCGGCGGTCGGATACGCCGCGTCCGAGGATCTGCCAGGCTCGGGTCAGAAACGCCTCCAGATCGTTTGGGTCACTCATATCCCGTCATCTCCAGATACCCGCGGCCCTGATGCGTGCCTTCGATCCGCACCGGCCCTTCCCAATAGGGAATGGAGAGATCCATCCACGCTTGCCGGTTCATCGCGTCGACCCGCACGTCCACACCGCGCGCGGGCAGGCGCACTTGCCAGGAGGTGGGTACGGTTCTTCCGGCCATGTCTGTGCGTTCCAGCGGCTCCGCTTCGAAAGCGCCGTCGGGAAAGGGCTCTGTCGTTCCATCAGGTGCGATCCATGTCGCGGCGGTGTAGGCGCTGCCGTCCCTCTGGCGCAATTGGAACCCCATCATTTTCTCACCGGAGTCAAAGCTCAGCGAAAACCAATCCCAACCGGATTGGTCTTCTGACAAGGGTTGCGAGGACCATTCCCGGTCCAGCCAGGCCGCGCCCGTAACGTCAACCGGACCTTCCGGCAAGCGCAATGTGCCGTCGATGGTGTAGAACGGTTGGGAATAATAGTAGCTGGCCTGGCCTTCTGCGGATTTGACGGAAAAGCCGCGATCACCTTGAAAGATCAACGGACCCTGGGCCGCAAGTGTCATGTCATAGCCGAAGTCTGATCCTTGCGCCGTGAGCGACAGCGTATCGAAATCCGGGCCGCGCATTTCCCACTCATCGATCCAGGCATGGAAAGGATCCGCGATCACACCGGCTTGTCCGGTTCCGCCGCGGGCAAAGCGCTCGGTGGCGAAATGGCGCTCCGGCGTGGTGACAGCGGCATGCGCAAACCAGATCTGCGGAGAGTCCCATCCGTCGCGCTCTTCCGGTGCCAGCGCAGAGCGAAAGAGGGTCCATTGCAGACCGTATTCCGTGCCATCCTCCCCGGTGAGGTTGGCGGTCAGATACCACCACTCGATCCGGTAATCGGGATGCGGGCCATGATCGGCGGGGAAGTCAAACACCGGATCCGGCTGCGGCACTGAAAAGCCCTCGGCATCGGTGCCCAACCCTGCAAACCCCTGGGCGAGAGCGGTCAAGGGCAACAGGCAGAAAAAGCAAAAGGCTTTAACGTTCATCGGCGAAGACCTTCAGCAGGCGGTGCGGTGACACGCGCATGAGCTTGAGCGCGGGCCAGAGCGCGGCGAGTCCAGCGGCGAGTAGCGCGAGGAGACCCAACCGTGCGTAATCGGCCGGGAAGAGGAACATCGGTAGCTGCCAGCCGAACGCCTCGACATTCACAATGGCGAGCAGCGTCCAGGCCAGCGCCAATCCCAAGGGGAGGGCGAGGACAAAGACACAAGTTGCCAGCGCGAGCGCCCGCAGGAGTTCCATCCGGCCCAAGTCACGCCGTGTCAGGCCTGCCGCCCAAACCGGCGCAAGCTGCGGAATCCTGAGATCCGCCAGGGTCAGTAGGCTCATCAACAGCGCAAATCCGGCCACCGTCAAGGTCAGCACATTGAGCGCGGCGGTGACGGTGAAGGTGCGTTCAAAAACGCCGAGCGAGAAGTCCTTGATCGTCGCCTGATTGATGAATGCGGCCTCGGACAAGCCGGTTTCGTCCTGAAGAGCGCGCATCAATCCCGGCACATCCGCCGTGCGGGCCCCAAAGCTGCGCGGGACGGCGTCCGGGGCACTCTGGCGAAACACGGTCTCAGATACGACAATCTGACCTCTGGGATTGCCGTAATCGGCCATCACGGCAGCCATCGGCAGCGCCGGCAGACCCGAAACCGTCACCGGGTCGCCGATCCACAAACCGGCCCGTCGCGCGAATTGCTCGTTCGCGATGAGGGCTTCGCCGGAGGCAACCTTATTCCAGGCGTCCGGCATCGCTGCGAGAAAACGCCAGTTGTCCCGATAGGTGTCGCCCACGCGGATACCGTCGAGATCAATGGGCATATCGGCGGCGCGCGCGGGTTGACTGAGCAGCGGCAACACCTCGTCCGCATGGCGCATCAGCGCTTGCTCGAGTCTGGCGCTGTCTTCCGGGCTGGCCACATTGACGTAAAGCTCTGAGGCCAGCCGTTGATCCAGGAACTCGATGAAAGTCAGCCGAAAGCTCGACACCATGGTCGAGACCCCGATATTGGCGGATACCGCGAGCAAAAGCGCCATCAGCGCGAGGCTCAGTCCGGGAACCTGCTGGCGCGTATCGGCCCAGAACCATTGCACCGTGACGGTCTTGGCGCGCGCCTCCGTGAAAGAGAGCGCGGCGTGCAAGAGCGCGGGCAGGGCCAGTGCAGCGCCTATCAGCAAGGCGCCTTGCAAAGCGAACCCGGAGAGCAAACCGTCGCCATAAAGCGCGAGGGCGGCCGCCAGAATGAAAAAAACCGCTGCCAGACCGATCTGAAAGAGACGTCCCCGCGCGGTCGCCTGTGCCCAGGCGCGGGGGCGGGCGCTCGCAAGGAGTGGCATCCGGGCCACCTGCCAGAGTTTGTCTGCCATGGCGACGCCGGTGCCCAAAAGCGCAATTGCGAGACCTGACAGCCACCAATCGGCGCGCAGGTTGAGCGTGCCGGTGATGTTGGCCCCATAAAGCCCGCGCAACGTGGCTGCGACATCCGGCAGGAGGGCCGCCGCCACGACGTATCCCAGAATGATCCCAAGGGTTGCGCCGATCAGCGCCAGCGCCATCAGTTCAACCGCCACCAACAGGGTGAGCCGCCTCAGCGAGACCCCAAGAGAGCGCAGGGTGCGCATCGTGCCGCGCCGCTGTTCAAAAGCCAGGCCAATCGCGCCGTGGACGATGAAGATGCCGACAGCGAAACTCAACAATCCGAACGCGGTGAGATTTAGGTGAAAACTATCGGTCATCTGCCCCAGGTCACTGCGCTGAAGAGAGGCCTGCAGTTCAAGACCGGGCGCCACCTCGGACAAGGGCGCGCGCCGCCGCGGCTGATCCGGTGCCACAAGCAACCTGTCGAGGTCATCGCGCCCCAATACCCGCTGCACAACGCCGATATCGCCAAGCGCAATACCGGGGGCCACACCGGGCGCGAGCGAGATCTGCAGGGCCTGCGACCATGTCTCGGCCGCGAGCAATTCGGCGGTTTCCGCATTTGCAAAAAGAATGTCACCCGCGAGAAAGCCCTGAAGTGGCGCATCCGGGTCAAGCTCGAGATCAGGCAATCCACCGGGTGTGCTGAGCGGCTCCAGCCCCACCAGCCGTATACCGCTGCGCCGATCGTCTACTACGGGGGAGACGAGCCATCCCGAGCGCCTGAGGGCGACAAAGTCGGATTGCGGGATGCGTCCGCCATCGCGCGCGACGATCTGGTCGAACTGACCTTCGCCCAGCGTTGCGGCGGCCGCGTCATAGCTTGCGCGGGCTTCGGAATTGATCGCCTGCACCCCGGACCACAAGGCGGTCGCCAGCGCCAGCCCCGCCAGAAAGGTCACGAGTTGCAACGGGTTGCGCCACCAATGTGAGGCAAGCGCGTGCAGGATAACCCGGCTTTGACCGTTCATGTCAGTGTCCCGCCGGTCAGATGCAGGCGTTGCGCCATACGTTGCGCCACGCTTTCTGAATGGGTCACGATCAGCAAGGCCGCCTGACTCTCCTGCACAAGGTCCATCATTGAGGAAAGCACCTCTGCTGCCGTGCTCTCGTCAAGGTTTCCCGTTGGTTCGTCGGCCAGCAATAGTCTGGGTCGTGCCGCCAGCGCCCGCGCAATGGCCACGCGCTGTTGCTGTCCGCCGGATAGCGTCTCGGGGTACTTGTCCAGATGCGCCGCCAGTCCCAGCCTGTCGCAGAGATGCTCGTTATAGGTTGCATCCTCTTTACCGGCCAGCCGCGCCTGGAAGGCAATGTTGTGCGACACGGTCAGTGATGGGATCAGGTTGAACTGCTGGAACACGACGGCGAGCGTCCCCCGGCGCATCATCGCGCGCCCGCTGTCGTCCATCTTAGAAAGATCTTGGCCATCGACAATCACCTGCCCGCTATCGGGAGGCTCCAGCCCGGCAGCGATATGCAAAAGGGTGCTCTTCCCGCTCCCAGATTCGCCGGTCAGGGCGAGCGTGGCCCCGGGCGACATGTCCAGATCGACGCCCTTGAGCACCGGAATCGCGCGTCCGGCACCGGCATATGATTTGGCAATTGCATTCAGTTTCAGGACCATCGCCCTTAGCTATCCCAAGTCGCCGGAAAAGACAGCGGCAAGTGTTTCAAACCACTCCCACAGGTGTGATCTGCGCCGGATTGCCGCGCTGTCGACATATCCTATGTAAATCACAAGGGAGGACGCATCGGGTCCGGTGGATCTGGATCATGTGCAGCATTTTTTCACATCTCGGTGTCAGTGACGCCGGGAACCCACGCAAACGGTGGAAAGGCGCGTCCGACCATGACCCTGACAGATACGAATGCCCGAAACGGAAAACCCAAAGTTGTCATTCTGGGCGCCGGTTTTGGCGGGTTGACCGCAGCGAAATCGCTCAGCCGCGCCAATGTCGATATCGAGCTTGTCGATCGGCGGAACTATCACCTCTTTCAACCGCTGCTGTATCAGGTGGCCACGGCCGATCTTTCTCCTGCCGATATCTCCTGGCCGATCCGCAGTATTTTCTCGCGTCAGGACAATGTCGCGGTCACAATGTCCGAGGTCGAAGATATTGACCTGAAATCAAAAAAGGTGATCACGTCAGCCAGGGATCTGGACTACGATTATCTGATCGTCGCGACCGGGGCGACGCATTCCTATTTCGGTAAAGACCACTGGGCCGAGCATGCACCGGGTCTGAAACGGCTGGTGGATGCCACAGATATCCGCCGGCGCGTTCTGATGGCTTTCGAACGCGCAGAAGTCGCTACGACGCCTGCGGATCAGGCGCGCGAAATGACCTTCGTCGTGGTCGGCGGTGGCCCGACCGGGGTCGAGATGGCGGGCGCGATCGCAGAGCTTGCGCATTTCACACTGGCAAAGGATTTTCGCAGGATTTCGCCAGTGGATGCGCGTATTATCCTCATCGAAGCGGGCCCGCGACTGCTGGCCAGTTTTCCGGAACCTCTGTCAAGGAAAGCCTGTGCACAGCTGGAACGGCGCGGCGTCGAGGTTTGGCTCAACACGAGGGTCGAGGACATCGATGCCACGAGTGTGGTTACGTCGAAGGGACGATTGCCGTCGGCCACCAAGATCTGGGGGGCGGGTGTGAAGGTCGATCATCTGGCGAACTGGCTGGACTGCGAAACGGATCGTGCGGGACGGGTCAGCGTCAATCCGGATCTGTCTTTGCCGGATCATCCCGAGGTTTTTGTAATCGGGGATGCCGCAAAGAGCCCCTGGCGCGACGGTCTGGACGTGCCGGGTATTGCACCGGCCGCAAAACAGGGCGGGCGGTACGTGGCACGGGTGATCGCCGATCGGTCTGCTGGCAAGGCAACCAAGACCAAGCCTTTTCGCTATCGCCATGGTGGAAACCTCGCCACAATAGGGCGCAACGCCGCTGTGATAGACTTTGGCTGGCTTCGGCTTTCTGGTGCATTTGCATGGTGGTTATGGGGTATAGCTCATGTGTTTTTCCTGATTGGCGTGCGCAAGCCGGTTATGGTGGCGCTTAGCTGGTTCTGGTCTTACCTCACCTATTCGAAGGGCGCGCGCCTGATCACCGGTGCGCCGCGTCAGCAGAAAAATGTGCCTTTGAAAAGCGAGCCACCTGTCAGCGCCGCAGCGACGGCCGCTGAATAGTCAATTGGGGATCTCAGCCATTGTCGTGGGCGTGAGCCTGTCCCCTGGGCAGCCGCTTGTGAAACACCATATCAGCGAGTACGGTTGACGCGCTGCGAGGAATGGAATCGCGGATAGCCGCGCCACACTGGCTGGCGCATGCCAACGTATCGACGGTCTCGGCAAACGGGTTTCGAATGGCTTTCGGGTTTAATATTGAGTGCCTGATGTCGCGTCTCGGCGCGTTTGGAATCGCGCTGCATGCTTTAACACCGCAGCGCAAAAGACTGTTTTGGAATACTATTTCGGGATCCCCTTTGCCCGATGATAGGCTGATAAAGGTCTGCAAAGGCCAATCATTTACACGTGGCGTTGCGCATCAGATGTGCGGCCACATGACCACTCAGGGAGCCTGAAAAATGTACCTTGCCATGAACCGCTTTGCCGTTCGCCCGGAAAATGCCGATGAGTTTGAGGCGCTCTGGCTAGGCCGTGACAGCTACCTCAAGGGGATGCCGGGCTTTCTGGAGTTTCATATGCTGAAAGGCCCCGAACGCGATGATGGCACGATCCTGTATGCCTCTCATACCGTTTGGGAAAGCGAAGAGACGTTTCGTGCCTGGACCAGGTCTGAGGCGTTTCGCAAAGCGCATGCCAATGCGGGCAGCACGGCCAAACTGCACGAAGGCCATCCTAACTTTGAAGGCTTCGCCGCGATCCAGCACATCGCCACGACGCCCGCCTGAGCGGCAGAGTGTGCCGCAGACCGCAGGGCGTGAGACCCTGCGGTGCGTTTCGTGACACCCCGTAGCGATCCTCAGAACGTAAAGACGGCCGACATCTCGAAGGTGGTGCCCGGCTGAGCCAGAGCGTTGGGATAGATCGTGTATTGCTCGTCAAAAATGTTGTCGATGCCAAATCGGACTTCGCCACCTGCCAGCGCGCCGCTCTGAGGAATGAATGTCGCGTAGAGATCGACAACCCCGAAGGCGGTGCCCGGCTGGTCTCCGGGCGGTACACGGGTCTGGTCGTCGGCGAGGATGACACGCGTGCCGAAGGTCCAGTCCTCCGTTGGGCGAATGCCCGCATCGATGGTCAGCCGGTCCTGCGGAATTGAACTCAGATCGGTGTTTGCCGTGTTGTTTTCGCCGCGCGCGATACTGACGCCCGCACCGACAAACCAACGTCCCGCGTCATAATCGACTTCGCCCTCAAACCCATAGAGCGTGGCACTGGGAACATTCTGACTGGTGGTGGTCCCGGCAAAGATATTGACCCTTTGTTCGACAAAATCGTCGAAATCCGCGTAATAGGCATTCGCTGAAAAGCTGAGCCGGTCACCCGGGATGAAAACGCCAATGTTGTCGTACCGCACACCGATTTCGTATTGCGTCGACTCTTCCGGCTCAAGATTCGGATTGGGCACGAAGAAGTTGTTCGGCGGAAAACCAAACGGGCCGCCGGCGAAATGCAACCCGCTGTTGTAGAGCTCGTTCAGGGACGGCGCGCGGAACGCGCGGGCAACGTTGCCGAAGATCTGCCAGTTTTCGTTTTGCCGGTTGCTGATACCTATACGCGGCGACCAGAAATCCTCATTCGCATCGGGCAGGGTGGGATCGTTGTGGTCCCTGTCGTAATTGTCATATCTCAGCCCCGCGATCAGATCGAGATGTGACGTCAAGCACATTGTCGCTTCGGCAAAGATACCAAAGGTGCGCGCCTCTGCCTTGGGAAAGGCCAGGCGCGGCGCATTGTTCCGTATGCCCTCCTGACTGTCTTCGAACCACTCCAGACCATAGACAATATCGACCGGCACGGCATTGCCGAAGCTGGAGCGGTTGACGATCTCAAACCCGATTGTGTCATATGTCGTTTCATCGAAGCGGGGCCCGCTCGGCGGTTGGCGGGATTCGTCTATATCCAGTGTGTTTGAATAAAACAGCGCGGTCAGGTCCCAGAAATTCGAGCCCGCCGGTGCATAGTCGACGCTGAACCGGAAAGACTGAACTTCGGCTTCGCGGTCAATCACCGGGTTGGTGGCGCTCGGGTCGTTCTCGGAATTTGCCGGAGTAAGGCCATCGTCACGATAGGCGGAGTAATTCAGTTCAAATCTGATGTCGTCAGTCGGCTCGAAGCCGATTTTGAACAAGCCGTTGTATTGATCGAGTTGCGAGAACGGAATGGTGTTTCCATTGCCTGACTCAAGATTCTGGCTCATCAGCCGGCTGCCGAGAAATACCAGAACATCGGTGCTGCCCCAGTCGGCGAAGGCGGTGCCCGAAACGCTCGTTTCGTTGCCGTTGGTGCTATAGCCATAGCGCAACCTTGCGCCGGTCGTCCGTCCCGGCTGAAGCAGGTCTGCGGCGTCTTTGGTCTCGAAGGAGATCACGCCGCCAAGCGCGCCGGAGCCATAAAGCGTGGAGCCGCCGCCCCGGATGACTTCTACGCGCTGAATGATATCAGGATCGACAAAGAAGCGGCCCCGATGCGCCTGATTGAAGTTGAAGCGACCGCCGTCAAAGCGCAGGACGATCTGTTCATCGGTGAATCCCCGAATGTTGGGTTCCTGCGCAATGGCGCGCGGGCCACCGCCGATACTGACACCGGGAATGTCGCCGATCAGATCTTGCAGATCGCTGGCCTGCCGTCTCTGAAGGTCCTCGCCTTCAAGGACCGACGCGGCAACGGGCGTGTCCAGAACGGGACGCTCGTCCCGGAACGCTGATTGCAGCTGCACCGTACCAAGATCAAAAGCTGTTTCGGTCTGCTCCTGTGCGCTGACCGGTACGGCCAGTGTCGCAAGCGCTGTGGTCATCAGTAAGGTGCTGCGATGCATTTTCATCCCCGTTGTCATCCCAAAGTCGTTTGTCGACCTGTGAACTGACCTGCCAAGGAGGGTGAGTGCGTCACATGTGTCGGAGCGCTAAGTTTCCCGATGAAATCTGTCAACTATTATGATGAATAGTACCGGTGTAAACTTTTTGAATACGTCCGGTTGTGGCTTTTGCGCCGCTGCACGGCCCTTGTCTTAAAGCGGTTACTTGAGGGAGGCGGTGTGGGGCAGGACAAACGTGCCGTCTCCGTCCGGGATCGCGTTGACCCGAAGCTGGCACCCATAGGCCTCTGACAAGAGCGTGTCTGTCAGCACTTCATTGGCTTTGCCCTGCGCCATCAACTGTCCCCGGTGGAGCATTGCAATACTGTCGGCGAACATCGAGGTCAGGTTGAGATCGTGCATCACGGCCACAACCCCGCCACCGTCTTGCGCATAGGTTCTGCACAGGCGCATGACCTCCAGTTGATGCCCGATATCGAGGCTTGCCACCGGTTCATCCAGAAACAGCCAGCAGGGCTTTCCCGCGACCATCGGAGACCAGACCTGAACCAGAACGCGCGCCAGCTGCGCGCGCTGTTGCTCGCCGCCCGACAATTCCTGAAAGAAGCGGCCTTCAAATCCGGCAAGACCAACTCTCTCAAGCGCGACCGGCACAAGATCGATCTGTCCCGCCTCAATTCCTGCCGAAAGGCCGAGCCGCACGACTTCATACACTGTGAAAGGGAACGCCAGCCGCGTGGCCTGCGGCAGAACAGCCCGTCGGGCCGCCAGATCCCAGGGTTTCATGTCTCGGACATCGTCACCGTCCAGAGAAACGCGGCCTTCATAGGCAACGTCACCCGTCATGGCGCGCAACAGGGTGGTCTTGCCCGATCCGTTGGGGCCAACAATCGCTGTGACGGCTCCGGCTCTGGCGGAAAAGCTCACGTTATCGAGGACGCGGCGCCCGCCCAGCGAAACGCTCACATGCGAGGCATCGATCATGGTATCAGAGATCCAGCATGCTGCGATTTCGCAGAAGAATCCACAGGAAGAAAGGCCCCCCGAGCGTCGCCGTGACAATACCGATGGGCAGCTCTGCGGGCGCAATGATCGTCCGACTGATCATGTCCGCCAGAACCAGGAGCGCCGCGCCCAAAAGGGCCGCATTGAGAAGCAGAAACCGGTGATCGGGCCCAATCGCAATCCGGAGCAGGTGCGGCACGACAATCCCGACGAAACCAATTCCCCCCGAGACCGCCACGGCAGCGCCGGTGGCGCCTGCCACGGTGAGAATGGCAATCGACTTCATGCGCTGAACCGGAATGCCCAGATGCGCCGCCGATGCCTCGCCAAGGGCGAGGGCATTCAGCGCCCGTGCCAGAAACGGCGCAACACAGAGCGCAAGTATGATCAGCGGCGCAGCAGCGGCCATTTTGGCCCATGTGGCACCGGCCAGCGACCCAAGGCCCCAGAAGGTCAGATCGCGCAATTGCGAGTCGTCGGCCTTGTAGACAAGAATGCCCGATAGCGCTCCGGCCAGCGCGCCGAGGGCGATCCCTGCGAGCAGCATGACCGCGACCGAGGTGCGCCCGTTGCGCGTCGAGATCCGGTAAAGAAGCAGGGTTGTCAACCAGCCCCCCAGAAACGCGGCGACAGGCACTGTGTAATTGCCAAGCGCCAGCGCCACGCCCGAGGGCAGGGCCGCTCCCAGCACGATCGCTGCAATCGCGCCGAGCCCCGCGCCGGCCCCTACGCCTACCAGACCCGGATCGGCCAGCGGGTTGCGAAAGAGCCCCTGCATGACCGCGCCCGATACGGCCAGAGCCGCGCCCACCAGCACGCCCATAAAGAGCCTTGGCATTCGGATGTCCCAGAGAACAACCAGATCGGTCGCCTCGATGTCGCGACCTGTTAGCGCCGCCACCACGATGTCCGGAAAGGATGCCCCGGAGGCGCCGACATCCAGACTGATCAGGCTCACAAGAACGAGAAAGACCACAAGAATTGACATCGCCCGCGCCGCCTTTTTGCGCCGGTCTCCGGCTGTATGGCGTAGGGGGCGCTTGGCAGACCGCTCTTTGGATTGCCTGGCTTGCGTGATCTCAGACACCCGTCTAGCCTGCGCTGTCCAGAGCCTCGCTCAGACGCTGCACGGCCTCGGGCGTGCGCGGCCCGAACCCGAGAAGCAACAGTCCATCGACGCGTACAACGGATTTTGTCTTTCCGGCCGGTGTAACCGCCAGTCCCGGATGAGAAAACAGGTCAGAATCTTCCAGCGCGTGCGTGCCGCCGCGATCCATCATCAGGATCACGTCCGGCTGCGCCTCAATGGCCGCTTCGTCGGTCAATGGTCTATAGCCTTCATATTGCGTCACGGCATTCTGCCCGCCCGAGAGACGAATAATCCCATCCGCGGCCGTGTTGGTGCCCGAGGCGAGGATTCGACCGCCTTGCATGGACAGAATGAAAAGGACGCGCTTTTCGGCACCGGACTCCGCTTTCTCGATCGCATCTGCCAGTGAGGCATCGATTTGGTCTGAAAGCTCGGCTCCTTTGTCCGGCACGCCCAGAGCCTCCGCGACGGTCTCGATTTTCATGCGGATGGCGGCACGGTCGTACCCGTCGGGGACGGAGATAAACGGCACGCTTGCCGCTTCGAGAACGGCAATGGCTTCGGGTGGACCGGCGCCCTCTTCGGCGATGACGAGATCCGGGGCGACGGACAATACCCCTTCCGGTGAAAGAGCACGGAGATATCCAACGTCAGGCAACGCCTCGACCTCCGGCGGAAAGCTCGATGTCGTGTCGCGGGCAATCAGACGGTCCTCTTCGCCCAGGGCATAGATGATTTCAGTGATCGATCCGCCGAGTGATAAAACGCGCTCCGACGCCGTGGCACCGCTTGTGAACGCGAACAGCATGAGCAATGTCAGAACAGGTCTCATTCGGGGTCTCCAGCTTTTCTCAGGCCGCCAATATGCTGGCGCGATTGGCCGTCACGTCGATCCTGTGCACGTGTTATGGCGTCTGGCGTGTTGTCTTGCTGCGTGACATAAATAGCTTACAAAATCTATCAGAAAAGCGCCGATCCTCAATTTGCGGAAACCCGGTCCTCATCCAGCCCAAGAAACACGCATAGTCCTTGGACTCCGGGGGGTATCGCGTAACGCCGCCGCGCGGACAGTCCGGCGCGACGCAGCGGATGATTTTTAACAAAGACCTCTG
>ERZ1740060.419-NODE-419-length-25035-cov-5.485028_pt1 | contig 25035 bp, 21 predicted proteins | sample MGYA00581743_ERZ1740060 | MGnify/ENA primary metagenome ERZ1740060 (study PRJEB43018, sample SAMN04849235) | marine metagenome | isolation source: floating plastic debris | place: Pacific Ocean | collected 2008-08-27 | study: EMG produced TPA metagenomics assembly...
GTGAACCCGAAAATAAGCCCGGATTTCCATGGCACGTCGACGATAGTACCTGCCGCCGCGCGTTGACTGCTGAGCGCCTTTAACCCCAACCAAATGAGGTAAGCGCCACAAGCAAACCCCAAAAGGTCGAAAAGCAAAGGGCCGGCTTGCGAGACCCCAATGATGGCTGAAATTGCAAGGATCGTCCAAGCCAGATCACCGAGCAGGTGACAGGTCAGGAACGCTGCGCAAGCCATGCGTCCGGGACCTGCGGAGAGGCTGAGTGCCGCCAGCGTTGCCGGTCCGGGGATAAAGACATAAAACAATCCAGCAACAAAAGTCGTAGCAAACAGTTCCAGCATGGTCTGACTCCCCCTGTTTACTAGCCACCAAAGCCGACCTTCGCTTCAGCGCAGAAAAACTGCAAGATGGGCTGATTGTGTTGAAAAACTCCGATTTTTGCGAAAATGGGTGAAAAACTGGCGCATACAACCCCTCTCCGGAAATTCATCGAGGGGGTCGGCTCAAGACCCGCATTTGCGACCACGGAGGCGCTCAGAGGCTCCAGTAGGTACTCGACATCAAATCCATGCCTGCAATGGATTCTGGCGAAAAATGCAGTTGTGAGATTTTCGAGTTTTTCAACACAATCGGCTCTGAGTGGACTTACGGCGTCCCGGCACGCTGCTCGGATCAGCAATTGACAGCATTGCGGGACAAAAAATGGCCTCCACGAGCTCGGCGATTAGGACCGCCTTTAAAGGCTATGGCAAAACCCGTTGTTTCTCCCACTGGCGGAAACATATGAAGCGTGTGCCCACTGGTTGTCGGACTTTGCACTAGCTGGATCAGACCGTTGGCAAGGACTCAAAAAGATCGTTTGCCGCCCTTTGGGGTGAGATGAAGGCCAGTTTCAGCCCCGACCAGAAGCCTGAGGCTACGCCACGGTTGGCGAAAATACCAATCGCGGCTCGCTTCTGCGGACAGATGTAGATCTCGCTCGTCATGCCAGCTGTGCCGCCGTTGTGAAACAGTACAGGCGCCGCTTCGCGTGTCCTCCGGATCGATATCCAACCAAGACACTGGACAAACGGGACCTGGTCGCTCTCCGTCGATCGTGCGCCCGGCGGAAGCGCCGAGCGGCAGATTGCTCGATCCAAAGCGGTCCTTGGCTCCCGAATGGCATCGACAACCCGGCTTGCAAAACGCGCCATGTCCCGCGGAGTGGAACGCAATGCGCCGGCGGCGGCAATCGCCTTGAAGGTCCAAGGCCGAACCGGGTGCCCGGCCGCGTCATATGGCTGAGCAAATCGTTTGCCTTTGTCATAAGTTAGTTCAGCTGATGTGTCCGTCAGCCCCATGGGATCAAGGACTTTGTCTTGCAACAAGTCGCTGTATTCCGCCCTTTCCAGAGCCGCTAGCGCCTCCCCCAAGAGCCCAAAACCAAGGTTTGAATAGGCATAAGCGTCGGCCTTGGGCTCCGACGATTTTCGCCAAGCTCTCATCCATCGAAACAGATCGTCGCGTGAGAAATGAGCGTAAGGATCATCTCCTGTCGGAAGGAAAAGGGCCTTCCAATAAGGTATGTGAAGCTTTGGCAATCCTGAACTGTGCGTCGCAAGACGATTGGGAGTAAGCCACGCTTGAGTTCCAGCAAGTTCCGGTATCACGTCTCCAAGCGGGCGGTCTGGATCAACCCGGCCTTCTTCAATCATCACCGCCAGAAGTATCCCGGCAAACACCTTCGAGATCGACCCGATTTCAAAGATGACATCCCCTGGGTTGCAGTCTACGCCGATGCCAGTCTCGCCAGAGAGACCAAACTCCACATTCCCACCATTCAACAAGAAGGACGCTACAGCTGAAGAAGCGCCCTCGAATGGTGCCAGCATACGATCCGGCAAACCACCGTTTCGGTTTTGGCCCATGAATTCGCAACCTCTCTTATCAATTCAGATGGAGAGGCAAAGCGACAAATTCAACGTGAATTTGCATCCCTTCAGCCAGGAGAAAGCCAACAACGAGCTTTCAGTCAGACTTCGGTTCATTCCGACAACCGAAAACCGGATGTACGCGTATCGCGCAGCATTCCAGCAGTATCTGCTCGTACCCCGCCCTTCGCCAATCCCTCAATGAGCTTCGGCCGTGAGCAGAGCCTGATCGGCTTAGAAAAGTGGTTCGAGTCGCAGAGCTGCCGAACTCTAACCAACTGAATTCCAAGCTAACGCAGTCTCAGCAGTTAAAGAACTATCCTACTTCCGCCCTTCGTTTCAGTCACTTCTCGGTCGCCTGTCAAAACTGAAGTGCGGCCATCAGAAGGCCGCCGTGTTACAATTTAGGTGTTCGCTCGGCAGGTATAATGACCGGTTTACCGGATCCGCATCGCGTTCACGACAAGCACCGCCAACAGCAAGCCGTCTGCATCTTCGCTAACGGTTCAAAAATGCGTTCTTCATCACCTTCGTCAATTGTGCGACCGCCTCAGTCTGGTTCGAGTTGCCAGATCGCATCGCTCGCATCATGGCCCCTTCAACCAACCCGTGGGCCATCGCCGCCATCATGTCGACGTCCCCCTGCACAAACGCTCCTTCGGACATGCCCTCCGCGTAGAATGCTCTGATCTGGCTTTGTATCCGGTCACCAGGCAAAGCGTCATCCACATAGACCACGTCCGTTGTCATCGTCAGCAACCTTAACAGCGACCTGTTCTCTTCTGCGACGATAAAGAGACCTTCGCAAACTGCGTCGAGACGGTCATCATAGTCTCCACCCCTGCTCCATTCGCTTTTCATACGTTGGACAAATCGGTCTTCGATCTCTTCAAGCATCGCACGGAGCATCGCGAGCTTGTTGTCGTAGAAACGGTACACTGTCCCGACGGCGATCCCGGCCAGCTTAGCAACCTGCGCGATCGACACGTTTTCATACCCCTTCTCCGTAAAGAGTTGGAGCGCTGCATCGTGGAGTGCTGCGCGCTTGGTGTCCGGATCGCGCGTGCGCTTCGGTCGGGAGAGTAAATCTGCGTTTTTCATAAGTGAATTATATTCATTAGTGTTGACATGGCAAGATGGCCGCCCCATCTGAGCGTTAATGAACAAAATTCACTAACGCAGAACCGAAAGAGAAAACCGATGAAACAAGCAATCTACAAAACACAAGGCAAGGCTGACGCTGTGGTTGAACTCGTCGAAGTAGAACGTCCCGTGCTTGAAGCGGGACAGACGCGTGTGAAAATTCTTCGCGCACCAATCAATCCGTCGGATATTGCGCAGGTCGAAGGTGTCTATGGCTTCCAACCGCCCCTGCCCGCCCCCGCTGGAATGGAAGGTATTGGTGAAGTCATCGAGGTGAACGGAGAAGGCCCTGAGGTTGGCGCACTTGTCCTCTTGGCAGAACCTCCGGGTGCTTGGTCCACCGAGAAGGTCATGAGCACAGCATCGGTTGTCCCTGTCCCACATGCCGATATTGATCAGCTCTCTATGTTGAGTGTGAACCCCGCTACCGCTTACCTCCTTTTGACAAAGTACGTTGACCTGGCCGCAGGCGAATGGCTGATCCAGTCCGCGGGTAACTCGGCTGTAGCCGGGCTCGTTGCAAGCCTTGCAAAGGCACGCAGCGTGAAAGTCGCGGCGGTCGTGCGGCGCGAGACTGCCGTTGAAGACGCACGCAACGCTGGCGCGGATGCCGTATTCGTGGACGGCCCAGACCTTGCGGAACGCGTTGCCGGAGAGTTGGACGCAGCACCAAGACTTGCTTTGGATGCGGTAGGTGGCAGCTCGCTTGGGCGCCTCGCATCAACGCTTGAGCCAGGTGGTACAGCGGTTATGTACGGAAACATGTCCGGTGAAGACGCCCAGCTTCCTGATTCAGCCGTGATTTTCAACGACGTGATCGTACGTGGTTTCTGGCTGGTGCATTGGTTCAACACGGCTTCGGCAGAAGAGCAAGCGCAGGTCTATGGTGAGCTGACCGGAATGATCCTTCAAGGAATCTTGAAGGCACCTGTTGATCGTATCTTCCCGCTTGAAGAGATCAATGAAGCACTGGCGCATACGATCAAAGGCGGCCGGACAGGCAAAGTCCTGATCGCACCGAATGGCATCTGAGCGCAGCCGCGGAGACAAAAGACATGACAGTTACACTATTCCACACCCCTGGGACCCGCTCCGTTCGTCCTCTGTGGCTCTTGGAAGAAATGGGCCTGCCTTACGAGCTCAAGACCATCGGATATGACAGCGCCTACTTCGCGTCCGAAGATTTCCGGCAAATCAATCCGATGGGCAAGGTACCGGCACTCTATGACGGTAAGACCCTCATCGCTGAATCTACGGCCATTTTGCAGTATCTACTGCACCGCTTTGGGACGTCCGAATTGGCGGTTGCCCCCGGCGATCCGGAATATGCCAGCTATTTGCAATGGCTTCACATGGCCGAAGGCGGCATGGCGAACTATGTCGCGGTGTCATTCGGGCATACCCTGTCCAAAGACCCATACAAGGTGAGTGAGGCTTTCGACGCCTATTGCCGCTACCAGCTTGAAAAGGCTCTTGGCATGTTAGAGACGCAATTCGATGGGCAAGAGTATCTGCTTAAGCGCGGCTTCAGTGCTGCAGACATCTCCCTTGGCTATAGCCTGATCTTTGCGCAGGGCACCATCGGTGGCGCGTTTACAGACCGTGTAGACGCCTATCTGGGGCGTCTCATGGCGCGGCCAGCGCTACAACGAGCCTTGGCAGATGTTCCGGAGAACCCTTTCGGTTCGCTGACCGAAGACGTAGCATAACCGCATGTTCTAGTGTCCGGCAACCAACTTGTACTGAGCCCTTGGTCGCTCACAGGGACAATGGCCGCCTAGATTGAAATGAAACGTTGTAAACGAAAGAGGCGAGGCCACATCTCGCCTCTTCACCGATCAAACTCTGGACTACCTGAGAGCGGCAAGATCCTTGAGGCCAAGCTCGAGATCCTTCCCAATTACGAAGGACACATGTGGTAAACCGCTAAACAATCAACTCGGCCAGCGTTGGGTTGCTAGAAATGATGTCGGTAGCGCCGGCCGTTCTCAATTGCTGCAAAAAACCGGTGATACCATTGTTGGTTTTGACAACCACTCTTGTTGACTCCACGACTAGCCCACGCGCATTGAGGTCGAGGATCAGTGACGGTCCGTAGTTTGGGCAACGGTCTGCGTCAATTGCCAACGCCGTAAGTGCTACTTTGATGTCTGACAGCCAACTGCAATTCCCATCATCGGAAAAGAAGAGACGCTCTACAGAGTCTTTCGAAGCAGTTTTGAGATACCCAAGATACTCATGGTGAAAGCCTATCAATAACAGCGATGAAGTTGCCACGTCCGGGTTCTCCATGTGTTGGGCCTGCAGGGCCAAGGAAGCCAAGGCCCTGCCAGTTTGCCTAAGCTGTCACCGTCGTTTGCCGATCCCTCAAGCGATCCCGGAACAACGCCTTCGCCAACGCAAGACACATCAATCCCATGACCATGGTGAATGGCAGTGCGCCGATAATCATCGCATTCCGCAATGCATCCATGGGGTTGTTGTCCCCTGCTGCAAGTATAAGTGCCCCGATAACCAGCGTTAGGATCACACCCCAAACGATGCGGTGTTTTACGCCTGTTTCCTGAGATCCGCCCGACATGATCGTGTTCATGACCAGAATACCGCTATCTGCGGATGTCACCAGAAACGTCATGATAAGAACAACACACATCACATTGAGTGCTGCCAGCAGCCCCCCGTCGATCATCTGGCTAAGCGTCACAAAGAGCTTTGCAGTGTTCGATGCACCAATTATTGCACCATCAGCGCCCCCTGTCAGTTCCAGATCGATCGCCGTACCACCTAGGATTGTCATCCAGGCAAAGCACACAAGAGCTGGGGCAAACACACAGCCCAAAATGAACTCACGGACCGTCCGGCCCTTGGAGATACGGGCGAGGAACAGGCCGACGAACGGCGAGAATGCAATCCACCATGCCCAGTAGAACGTCGTCCATCCAGACTGCCAACCAAACAAGCGCTGCTGGGCGCCGGCGTCATATGCGGCCGCCAAGGTTGCTTCATCAAGTTCGGCTGCAGCACCTTCAAGACCCGATTTGAAGCCGTCAAAGCTGCCCCAAGCATTTTGCGAGCCGCTCGCGAGCTCCGCTGCGAGAGGTTGCGCAGCTTCAGGAAGGGCTGCAGCAAAAGCCTCAGACGACTGCGGGTTATAAGCTTCGAAGCTCAGCGCAAGGAACTGAAGAATGTAGTCGACCATGGCACTGCCATATGTCGTCATGGCAAAGAAGAAGGAGCCAAAGATCACAAAGGTGCCCAACAGGATCAGCGACAAGACCAGGTTCAGGTTTGACAGGTACTTCACGCCCCGCCCTACCCCTGAAACAGCGGAGATTATGGACAGACCCATGATCACAACCAGACCAGAAATAAGACCGACCTTGCTGGGAGTCGGCGCGTCGCCACCTAGGTTCATGACCCATTCCATACCGGTGATCGCGTAAACTCCGTCAATAAAACTGGCTCACACCATAGCCGATAGTGAAAGACACACCCAGAATGGTCGCAACAACCCCGAGTACGTCGACCACATGGCCCAAGACGCCGTTTACATACTTCCCTAGAAGAGGCGTCAGAGCCGACCGGATGGTCAGCGGCATGTCCCGCGTATAGGCGTAATAGGCCAAACTCAGGCCTGTGACGACATAGATGGCCCATGCATGAAAGCCATAGTGCAAAAAGGTGTACCGGTAGGCAGATGTCAACGCCTCTTCAGTGTTTCCCGCGACGTCTCCTGCAACAACAACAGGGTTTGACCCCCAAAGCCCAAGCGGTTCAGCTGTCGCAAAGACCATCAAGCCGACGCCCAGGCCTGCACCAAACATCATTGAGAACCAGGAGAAATTCGAAAACTCTGGTGCCTCTCCTTCGGTGCCCATGACCTTGCTACCGATGGACGGGATCAATGCAATGATGGCCAGGAAGAAAAAGAACAGCCCTACTATGATGATGTAGAAAGAGTTGAACGCCTCCAAAAGCACACCATTGAAACTACCCAGCGTGCTATTTGCATTCGCCGGGAACACTAGCGCCCATACAACAAGCGCAACCAGGATTCCTTTGCTAAGCAAAGCGATCGGTACGCTGTTGTTCTGATAAAATCCCTGATCGGCTGTCTTGATATCGACATCTGTGAATGGTTCTTGAATTGACACAGGTCCCTCCCCTTTTTTGCGAACACCAAGCAGGCTTGGCCGCAAGAGGAATATCGTTTCCGGTGTGCAATGCGGCACTGCCATAAGTGATGCGTATGCTTAACGACTATACTGAAGCAATTTACGCTGTGACGATTGAAAAAGGAGTCGCTTTAGATAAGCTGAACCAATGCATGAACTTTGGAAATATCTGTCCTCGCCCCGTCACATCATGGTATTTGAAGCCGCAGCGCGCAGGGCCTCCTTCACGCTTGCAGCTGAAGAACTCAATGTGCAGCAGCCCGCAGTGAGTGCGACGATCAAGCAGCTCGAACAAATGCTGGGGGTCACGCTATTTGTACGACGCCATCGGCAAGTCACGCTTACTGCTGCTGGACAACGGCTGTTCACAGACGTACGTCGAGGGATGGATCTTATGTTGAGCTCTGCAAGATCCGTCAAGGAGCTCGGCCGTAAAGACTATGTCACACTGAGTGCCTCATCGGCGTTTAATTTCTACTGGATGATGCCACGGCTCGCACAGCTGCATGGGCTCCATCCCGACATAGATTTGCGGCTGCAAGCAAGTGATCGTGAACCCGACATCGACGCGGAGAATATTAGCCTCGCCATTCGGCGAGGTGATGGAAACTGGCCGGGATGTGACGCCGCATTGATCGCTCCAGAAGTCATTTATCCAGTGGCTGGCCCGGATGTGTTTGGGCGGAAAGATACTCTGATGCAATATGCGGATTTGCTCGATCATCCGCTCATCCATTTGGAAGAACCGATCCGCGAAAGGCCTACATGGCTTCAATGGTTTTCACATTTTGGGATCGAAGCGAGACCCAGTACGACTGGCCTGCGTCTGAATGACTATGCGCTCGTTTTGCAGGCGGCCATTGCAGGCGAGGGCTTTGCCTTTGGGTGGAAACACTTGACGGACCCCCTTGTCGAAAAGGGTGTGCTACATGCAAAGCAAGATTGGCAATGGACGACAGGCTTGGGTTTCTACCTTGTTTGGTCGTCGAGCATACCGCTCACAACGTCTGCTGAGCGTGTGCGTGATTGGATTCTAGAATGCAGGGACCTGCCTTAGCTCGTACCGGATTGAGGCTGGTAATCAGAGGGCCACATCTCTAACCGCATTCGCATAAATTGAAATTATGCAAATAGTCTTTTTTTCCAATCGTTACAGCAACACGCGCCTAGAATACATTCCCTGAAACACTGTTTTGGGGAATCAATCATGGCACGTCGAGCACGCGCTGCACGCACAAGGTCTGAAACCGGCGTGGGACCAGCCGCCAGCCCATTCATTCAACGAAAACTGAACTTCTTCGAAGTCCTTGATGAAGACCAGTTGGTCACACTCGAGCGTCAGGTGGACTGGATTATTGAGGATGTTGGTATCGCGTTTCGAGATGATCCAGAAGCACTAGAGCTTTGGAAAAAGGAAGGTGCGCGGGTCGAAGGTGATATCGTGCGTACCTCTGCCGAATGGATCCGTGGTTTATGCTCCAAAGCACCGCAGCAATTCACACAGGTTGCGCGCAACCCCGAACGGTCCGTTGTAATCGGCGGCGAAAACCAGGTCTTCGCCCCAATTTATGGTGCCCCGTTTGTAAGGGACTTGGAGGGCGGACGCCGATACGGCGACATGAAAGCCTTCGAGGACCTCGTGCGGCTCACCTATCTGCATCCAAACCTGCACCATGGCGGTTTTGTCACCTGTGAGCCATGTGACGTCCCAGTCAGCAAGCGGCATCTTGATATGCTTTACGCGCACATGACGCTTTCGGACAAACCGCATCTTGGGGCCATCACCGAAATGAGCCGCGCCCAGGACAGCGTTGATATGGCCGAAATTGTCTTCGGCAAAGAGGTCATGAACAGCAACTGCGTGATCATGGCCAACGTGAACTCCTACTCTCCTCTCTTGGTTGACAAGGTCGTCACGGATTCCATTCGGGTTTATTCATCACGGGGCCAGGGGATCATTACCGTTCCGTTTATTTTGTCTGGTGCCATGGGTCCGGTCTCCACCGCCGCGTCCGTTGCGCAAGCCATGGCCGAAGCCATGATGGTTTGTGCCTATGTTCAACTCATTCGCCCCGGTGCCCCATTTGTTTTGGGCAATTTCTTGTCCTCTATGTCCCTCAAGACTGGTGCACCCACGTTCGGTATGCCCGAGCCTGTCGTCTCAAACTACGCCATTGGGCAGCTTGCCCGACGAGCGGGACTTCCGTTGCGCTGCGGCGGTTCTCTGACGGCATCGAAAATCGAGGACGCGCAGGCCGCGTATGAGAGCGCCGATTCAATGCACTCCACAATGCTTGCAGGGGCAAACTTTGTACTGCACGCGGCTGGATGGTTTGAGGGCGGTCTATGCACCGGATTTGAGAAGTTGATCATGGATGCAGACCGTCTTGGCGGCTACCAAAAGGTGCTGAGCCAGGGTCTTGATACCTCCGAAGATGCCCTCGCCCGTGATGCCTATGACGAAGTGCAGGCAGGTGGTCACTTCCTGGGCTGTGCGCACACCATGCGTAACTATCAAACCGCGTTCTATGAAACCCAACTGAGCGACAGCGAAAACGTCGAAAATTGGGAAGAACGCGGTTCGGAAGACATGCGCAAGCGCGCCTACAACAAATGGATGCAAATGCTCAAGGAATACCAAGAGCCGCCCATGGACCCAGCGGTCCGCGATGAATTGTCCACTTATGTCGCCAAGCGCAAAGAGGAGCTGCCGGATGCCTGGTATTAAGATCAACGGCCTCAAGGCAACACCCGTTAACATCCCCTTAGAGAAACCGATGTGGTGGACGGGCGGGCACTACACTGGTACCTCAAAAACCATCATCGAGGTCGAGACGAGCGAAGGGTTAGTGGGCCTTGGTGAAGCGCCCTCTGTGGACGTCATTGGTCATATCGAGGCTATGGGTGAGCGCTTGATTGGTGCTGATCCGCTGGATATCGCGGGTTGCGAAAGCCTTTGCGTTCCACCTTGGCAAATCGTGCAGAACACTGACGACAGTTCCGTCGTCAAGGCATTCGGCGCAATCGAAATCGCGTTGTGGGACCTGCGCGGCAAGGTAGCAGGTGAACCGCTCTATCGTCTTTTGGGTGGCGCGGTGCGCAAGAATATTCCGTTCACCGAATACTTTGGATTCCGAGAAGGCGGGGAAATGTCGCCCGAAGCCGTCGCGGACTACTGCCTTCAAATGCAGGAAGCCCACGGCTCAACGATGTTTGAAGGCAAGCTGATCCTTGGCGACCCTGAACTGGAAATTGACACGGTTAAAGCCATCCGAAAGGCTGTTGGCCGGAAGCCCATGTTACGGCTGGACAGCAATATGCAATGGTCCTTACCGACGGCCATCCGCGTTTTCCGCGAGATTGAGCCATACAACATTCGTAACTACGAAGATTCCGTCGCCACGTTTGAGGAAATGGCCGAGCTTCGCAGACATTCATCGATCCAGATCTCGACCCATGTGCCTGATATCCGGCGTGCCGTTTCCCTGTGCGCGCCCGATTACATCGTCACGAACTTCGCAGTGCTCGGAGGTATCGCCCGAAGCGTACGGTTTATCGGCGCTTGTGAGGCGATGGGTGTGGGATTTTGGTGCTATTCTGGCGACGCCGGAATTGCGACGGCGGGCTATTTGCACATGTCCGCCGCGATGCCCTGGATCACAGAACCTTCCCAGTCGCTCTTCCGCTGGCAGGTGGGCGACGTGATCCAGGGTGGACCTTTCCGCCAAACCAACAACGTCGTGACCGTGCCGGAAGGCCCGGGGCTGGGCGTTGAACTCGATCGCGATGCGCTGGCCCACTGGCACGCGCACTTCGTGGAACATGGCCCCCTCGATCACTTCTTCGATCCCGCTATGCCCGGCCGCTTCCGGCGTTTACCGCTCAACTAAGGACAATCACATGCCCGAGATTCAAAAAGACGCTGAAACGAGCGCCAAGTCCCTGCCCTCCCATGCCAAGGTCGTGGTCATTGGCGGCGGTGTTGTAGGGTGCTCGATCCTCTTTCACCTCGCGAAGTTCGGCTGGAAAGATGTCGTGCTGCTGGAGCGTGACGAACTGACGTCCGGCTCCTCATGGCATGCGGCGGGTCAGATCCACACAATTAGCTCTGACCCAAATATCTCGCGCCTGCAAAGTTATACAATCGACTTGTACAAGGAGATTGAAGAAACCTCCGGCCATTCTGTCGGACTCCACATCACTGGTGGTTTCTACGCAGCTTCAACCAAAGAGTGGTACGACTATCTCAAACGGGAGCGATCGAAGGCGCGTTACATGGGGCTGCACCAGGAGTTCATTTCACCCAAGGAACTCGGGGAACGGCACCCTCTTATTGATCCGAAACACTACTATGCAGCTCTCTGGGATGATCAGGACGGCGACCTTGATCCCTCTGGCGCGACCTATGCCTTTGCAAAATCGGCCCGTGTGCATGGCGCGCAATACTTCACCCATTGCGGTGTGACGGCCATGTCGCAGGGACCCGACGGATCATGGGACCTGACGACACCAAAGGGGCAGATCAACGCTGAACATGTCGTCAACTGCGGTGGCCTTTGGGCTCGCGAGGTGGGGCATATGTCTGGCGTACACCTGCCGGTCCAGCCTATGGAACACCACTATCTGATCACCGAAAAGATCGACCTGATCGCTGACAGGATGGAGAGTATGGGCGAGGCTGGCCGCCTGCCCGCCGGGATTGACTATGAGGCCAACATCTATTTCCGACAGGAGCGTCAGGGCATGCTTCTGGGCACCTATGAACCGAAGTCCACGCCCTGGAAAGTCGACGGCACGCCATGGGACTTTGGTCACGAACTCCTCCCGCCAGACCTCGACCGTATTGCGGACCGTCTTGAGATGTCTTTCGAGCGCATTCCGACAATCGGCGAGGCTGGCATCAAGGATATGATCAACGGCCCATTCACCTTTGGACCTGACGGCAACCCGATGATTGGCCCGGTTCCGGGAATGAAGAACTACTGGGTGGCCGTGGGCGTTATGGCTGGGTTCTGCCAGGGCGGCGGTGTCGGATTGACGATGGCCGAGTGGATGATTGACGGCGAGCCATCCATTGATGTTTGGGCGATGGACGTGGCTCGCTTCGGTGAGTTTGCTACACCCGATTGGGTCACGATCAAGTCTTCGGAAAACTACGAACGTCGTTTTGTGATGACCTTCCCCAACGAAACTCTGCCGAAGGGCCGGATGCAGAAGACCACAGCACTGTATGACCGGCTCGTTGCGAAGGGGGCGTTGATGGGCCAGGGGTTTGGCCTCGAAAACGCTCTCTGGTTTGCCGACAACCCTGAAGACGCCTATGAAACCCCGACCTTTGAGCGAAACCGAAGCCACGATTACGTGGCAAGAGAAGTGGAAGCGGTCAAAACTGCTGTTGGCGGCATCGAAATCGCGAACTTCGCCAAACATGAATTCAAAGGCCCTGGTGCGCGTGAATATCTGAACCGCACGCTAGCGGGCTTTGTGCCCAAGCCGGGACGTTTAACACTGACGCCAATGCTGACGCCAAAGGGCAAGCTCTACGGCGACCTCACTGTCGCCTGCCTAGCCGAGGATCATTTCATGCTCTTCGGGTCAGGTGCCATGCAAGACGCGCATCGGCGCGGGTTCGAAAAAGACCTGCCCGCCGACGTCAGCTATGCCAATGTGTCGGACGACTGGCATGGCATCGCCCTCTCCGGCCCCAAATCGCGCGAATTGCTATCGCGGGTCTGCCGCGATGACGTAAGCGCAGAAGCCTTCAAGTTCCGTGATCTGCGCCAGACCTTTGTTGGCGGTGTACCAGTAATCCTCAACCGGATCAGTTTTTCTGGTGAGCTGGGCTACGAGATCTATTGCTGCCCGCAATATCTGCTGCGTCTGGCTGAGGCGATTGAAACTACAGGAGAAGATTTGGGCTATCGCTGGTATGGCGCGCGCGCCCTGATGTCGATGCGTTTGGAGAAAGGCTGGGGGGTCTGGACTCTGGAATTCCGCCCGGACTTTGACGCAGTCGAATCCGGAATGGATGCCTTTATCAACTGGAAGAAGGACTTCGTTGGCAAAGAGGCAACCCTAGCCGCGAAAGACGCTGGTCCCAAACAAAAGTTGGTCACGATGACCATAGATGTCGATGGGATTGATGTATCGAATGATGAAGCCGTTCTGAAGGATGGCGAAGCTGTCGGGTACATCTCATCTGGCGGGTTTGCGCATCGTGTAGGCCACTCCATGGCAATGGCATATGTGCAAACCGCCTGCGCGGTTCCAGGGACCGAACTTCAGGTCGAGATCCTTGGGGAAATGTACAACGCGGAAGTTCTCAGTGGGGCGATCTACGACGCCAACGGGGCCAATATGCGCGCTTGAATTTGCCAGAGAGTAAAGGGCAATCCAGCGACACAGAGGGCGCTGCTGGGCCAACAAGATGCCTTTTGGTACTGCTGCCGTCCTTCGCACCAGTTGACGTCTCAAGTGTAACTTCGGCGCTCTACGCAGCCAATCGCCATGCCGGCCTTTCTCTGTTTGAGTGGAAAACGACCAGCGAGAACGCTGGCCTGATGACTGCGCCCAATGGACTGACATTCAATGTCGAAGAGGCCCTGAGCGAACCTCATAGAGATGATTGGACCTTTGTGTTCGGCGGCGACGGGTACGAAACCGATGCCAGTAAGAAAGTCATAGCGTGGCTGCGCCGTGCGGATCGCATTGGTGCAACCCTCTTATCAATAGGTGGAGCCACAGCAACGCTCGCAGCGGCTGGATTGCTGAACGGGCGCTCTGTCTCGGTCCACTGGATGCAACGCGCGGCCATGGCCGACGCGTATCCTAACCTGGAGGTTCTTTCGTCGATTTTCACAGTCGAAAGGCGTTCGGTCTCATGTGCCGGAGGCGCCGCAACACTCGACATGATGCTCGAATTAATCTCAAAACATCATGGGCAAGACTTGGCTATCGGTGTCGCAGATCGCCTCATTTGCTCTGCATCGCGAACAGCTGACTACGACCAGACGATTTCAGTACAACGACGCGCAGGTGTGAGGCATGACAAGCTTTCTGATGCGATCAAAATCATGCAGGAACACATAGAAGATCCGTTGTCTCCCAGCGATGTTGCAGCGCTTGTTGGGATTTCGACGCGCCAGCTGGAACGGCTATTCTCGCGGTACCTGAACTCTTCACCAAAGTCCTACTACCTAAAGCAACGGCTTGAGCGTTCGCGTGCTCTTCTGCAGCAGACCAACATGCGGGTGATCGATGTTGCGATAGCTTGCGGGTTTACCAGCGCTTCCCATTTCTCCAAGGTTTATAGACGCCAGTATGGAACCACGCCTTATCTGGAGAAAGGCGTTGGATCCTCCAGTTAGAGTTAGTTCTGAAGCAACGCCGTCATACGCTTTGCAGCAATTGATGCTGTTTCGCCCACCAAGGGCCAACCCTGCGTCAAGCCTTCTATCAGGAGCAAAATCTCGTCTTCCCATTGCAACATATCTGCTCGCCGCGCAGAGAGGTGTGCAACTTCGGTTTTATGCCGTTTCAAGAGCGTCCTAAGGGTCTTGTCGTTCGGAGATGAGGCGACTGCTGCGTGGAACAAGCATCCATGGGAGGCCTCAGCGCGCATCCAATCTGAAATGCGGTCAAGTGTCACGATAATTGACTGCGAGAGCGGCGTTGCAACGTCTCCAAAAACAAACGCCAGATAGCGTTGGTGCCGGTGTTCGAGCGCGAGATACGTCATTTCATCTCGGGAGGGCGTATACTTGTAGAGAGTACGCAAGCTGACGCCTGCAGCTTGCCGCAAATCATCAACACTTGGCTCTGCGAAGCCGCCGGCCGCAAATGCGCGCTCGAGGCCGGCTGCAATTTTGTCTTTCGTTGCTTGCATTCTTGACTGGGTAGAACGCTCTCTCTACCAACGCAAGTAGAGGAAACGTTCTACAGGAGCTACCAATGACTCTCCCGACCCAAATGAGTGGCGTTGTTTTGACTGGTCATGGTGGACCGGAGATGCTGGAGTTCAGGGCCAACCTGCCGCTTCCGACGCTTGGGGAAACTGACGTTTTGATCCGAGTGGCAGCGGCGGGCGTGAACAACACCGACGTAAACACGCGGCTTGCCTGGTATTCGAAAGGTGACGCGGAAGACGACGACGCGACGTGGTCAGGGAAACCGCTTGAGTTCCCCCGAATTCAAGGCGCGGATGTCTGCGGAGAAATCGTAGCAATTGGCAAAGCGGTTGACGCCGACCGGATCGGCGAGCGGATCTTGATCGAGCCCTGCATTCGTGTGGCTGACGGAGCCTTTCAAGACCCCGCTTGGTACTTTGGTTCCGAATGTGACGGCGGTTTCGCTCAGTATACACGTGTTGACGCGCGGCATGCATACGCCGTGACATCTGACATGACAGACCTCGAACTGGCCTCCTTTCCGTGCTCCTACTCGACTGCGGAAAACATGCTCACGCGCGCCAAGGTGACAGAGGCTGATACCGTTCTTGTAACCGGTGCGTCTGGCGGCGTCGGCTCAGCCGCTGTTCAACTGGCAAAAGCACGCGGTGCCCAAGTCATTGCCTTAACCAGTCCTTCCAAAGCCGCGACTTTGAAATCGCTCGGTGCAGGTCGGTGCCTGGCCAGAGACACCGATCTAGTTAAAGAACTCGGTACCAACAGCATCGATGTCGTGGTTGATCTAGTCGCAGGCCCGAACTGGCCGCCTCTGCTTGATGTTTTGAAGTCAGGCGCGCGCTACGCCGTTGCAGGCGCAATAGGGGGACCGATGGTCGAGCTGGATGTTCGCACACTCTATCTCAAAGACCTCAGCTTTTTCGGCTGCACGGTTCTCGAACCCGAAGTCTTCAGCAATCTCATTGGACGCATTGAGCGGCACGAAATCAAATCGCTAGTTGCGGATGTGTTTGCGCTGAAGGACATCAATGCGGCGCAAAAGGCCTTCGGCGAGAAAGGACACACCGGTAAGATTGTCCTATCAGTGCCTTAACGCCGGGGGAAATGATGTCAGGTCATAAAGTTGCAATAACAGAGTTCATTTCTGGTTGCGCACTGGCTGACATCCCCCCCGATGCGCTGCATATGGCGCGGCGCTGTGTTGTTGACACTTTGGGCGTCTGGGCTGCCGGCAGCCGGACCCGTCCCTCCTTAATTGCACGCAACCATGCAGCACGTCGCTATGCCGGCAGCCTTCAAATGCCTTTTGACGGCCGGACCACAAACCCGGTTGGATTAGCATTCGCCGGGGCTGCCACAATTGATGCAGTGGATGGTCACGACGGTCACCAAAGCTGCAAAGGCCATGCCAGCGTTGCGCTTCTGCCAAGCTTACTCGCTGAACAGGACGCATTGCCCGCCCGTGACATGGAAGATCTGCTTGTGGATTTCATCGTTGGTTCTGAAATCGCACTACGGGCAGGTTTGGCGCTTCATGCTTCAGCCCCTGACTATCATTCTTCAGGGGCTTGGAACGCTCTCGGATGTGCTGCAATTGGTGCGCGATGCCGCCAACTTTCAGCTGAACAGACCTGGCATGCACTCGGCATCGCCGAATACTACGGCCCCCGCGCACAGATGATGCGTTGCATCGACCACCCCACGATGGTCAAGGACAGCAGCGCCTGGGGTGCACTGGCGGGCGTCTCTGCGGTGGATTTGGCTGAAGACGGTTTTACCGGGGCCCCTGCCCTGACATGCAGCAGCGTTGATGTGTCCGACATTTGGGATGATCTGGGGTCGAGATGGCGGATACTTGAGACAAATTTCAAGGCCTATCCCGTTTGCCGATGGGCCCACCCGGCCATCGAGGGCATCAGAGCCCTTAAGGCGCGTCAGAGCATCAGTGCCGCTGAGATCAAGTCAATCGAGGTGGCAACCTTCAACGAAGCAATGCGATTGTCGACCCCCCGGCCAATCGATGGCGATGCGGCACAATATTCATTGCCGCTTTGTGTTGCGCTCGCGGTGCATGAAGACGTTCTAACACCAGACATGCTGCTTCCGGCCTTCTTTGATCAGCCGACAATCTGGGCAACTGTGGACCAAGTGCAGCTCAAAGAGAAATCAGACTACAACGCCGTTTTCCCTACCGAAAGACTTTGCGACGTCACGCTTCACATGAGCGACGGACAGATACTCGTTTGTACCGGTGCCGAAGCTAGGGGCAACTTCGACGCTCCATTGTCCGATGCGGAACTGGTGGAGAAATTTCATCTTTACGCTGCCTCGGCGCTCACCAAAGAGCAAAGGGATCGCACAGTAGAGATTTTGACCAAACCGGGCCACTCAATTGGTGCGAAGGCACTTTTCGACCCGGCTACTTGATGGAAGGTTGGTAGCCATCTGCTCATCCGGTTTGCGCGCGAGGGGTACAAACACTTACGAGCATCTGTTTTCCAAGCACATGATCAGGTCTGAGTTCGGTTTCCAGCGTTCCAATCTCAAACCCCATCTTTCGGTCATAGGCTAAGTCGAGCTCTGAGCGTCGATGGAGGATACGGAACGCGATGTCGACATCGGGACGTGTTATATTGTCTTCTGCCTTGGTCTGTGCAGCTTTGTTTTGCCGGACGTACACGCATATGAGCTCAATGATCGTAAGGTAGTGAACCCGGTTGGCTTGGGCGAGCTTTTCAAGGAATAGCAAGGCGGCGATACGTACTTCGATGTTTGGAGCATCAACAGGAACACCCATGTGGTTTACAGTTTGAACGGCACCAAGCTGATCGGCCGCTCTTTGAAACCGGTCGCTCAAAGCATCTAGCTCCGAAGTCTGCGTTGTGCGCTCCGTGAGCCAGATCCGAATAATCGTAAAAAGGATGGCGAAAGCCAGCGCCAAAACGGCCAACGGCGTCCCGATCGCATATGCGATGCCTCGAATGGCAGCCTTCTGATCTACATCTTCTTCGGAAGGCTCAACGGTCTCATCAAGAAGTTGAAACAAATCAGACAACAACAGTGGAAGTCTGTTTAGATACGGCAAAGTGGTCGTGAAGAAGTACAGTCCGACTGCTGCAATCAAAAGCACAAGATAGTTCGCTGAAACCCAGATTTGAAACCGTTCAACCCGCAGGGCTTGAACTGAGGGGAGTAGTCGTTTCGAAAACAAGAACACGACAAGCAGGAAAGCTACTAGGATCAGCGGCCAGATACTCAAGAGTGTCGACCAGAGCGTGGCTAGTCCATCGTGAGATGTGTTTCTCGCCATATCCATATTCTTCACTCCTTAGACCAACTGACCTTCGTTTCTGATATTGATGACCAAGAACGAAGACGCGAAAGATCCTTTCCCGTTGAGCAGCCCCAGAACCCTAGGGCTGCCCTAAGTTGTTCTATGCTGCCTGAAGGACGATGGTGTCCTCTTTAGCCAAAGTCGGTTCGGAGTGTTTTGGGTTCTGATCTCTGAAAAACAAGCGATAGAACACCGGTGCAGCGATCAGCGTCAGGATCGTCGCAAAGGCCAAGCCCGCCATGATCGTCACGGCCATCGACACAAAGAATGCATCGCCAAGCAGTGGGAGCATACCCAGGATTGTCGTGGCCGCCGCCAACATCACCGGTCGCAGACGCGATGAGGACGCTTTTACGATTGCATCGTTGAGCGGAATGCCTTCTTTGCGGACTAAATCAATCTCTTCGACCAACACGATGCCGTTCTTGATCAACATCCCCGACAGGCTCAAAAGACCCAGCAAGGCAGTGAAGCTGAACGGCAAGTCAGTATAGAGCAAGCCAACCACCGCACCATTCACCGACATCGGCACGAGCAGCCAGATGATGAGTGGCTGACGCAATGCGTTGAACAGCAAGACCGAAATCACGATCATCAAAAGGATCGCGAATGGCAGCTGATTGGCCAGGCTCGTATTGGCTTCCAGCGTGTCCTCGTACTCACCACCCCAAGCCATCTGATAGCCAGCAGGTAGATCAATCGCTTCAACACTCTCGCGGACTTCGGCAAGAACCTTGGCCGCAGACGCATCCGCCAGAATGGTGCCGGAGACAATCAATGTCGGAACCCGGTCGCGGCGATGATAGAGCGTGTCTTGTACCTCGACCTGCATTCCGTCGACGACCTGATCCATTGGAACAAGCTGGCTCGTGCTTTCGGAAAACACCAACTGGTCCATCAGTCCCACGCCCGCGTCTTGCGGCGCACGGACATAGATCGGGATCTGTCTCTCGCCTTCGCGGTAGGCACCCGATAAAACTCCATCCGTTGCAAAACGCATGGTTTCGGCGATATCCGTCCGTGTCACGCCCGCGGCTTGCGCACGTTCTTCGGCATAGAGCGGTACGACCACCAGTTCTTGTTCGCGCCAATTGGTCCTCACTCCCGCAAACTGGTCTGACCCGGCAGCCATACGCGTTTGCGCCTCTTCGCCGATCGCGCGCAGAACCTGAGGATCAGGGCCGGATATCCGCAGTTGGATTGGATCGCCCTCCCCTGGTCCAAATGCCAGCTGCTTTGCCGTGAACTCCCCATAAGGAAGGCGTTCAGCTGCAAAAACTGACATGTCAGCCATGATAGCGGGAATCTCTAGCACATCTTCAACACGCACAATCAGGTGACCGTAACTGGGGTTCGGCTTGACCGTGGGATAGGTCAGCATGAACCGCGACGCGCTTTCTCCCATATAGCCCGCATAGGACACCACATCGTCCCGCTCAGACAACCAGTCTTCCAGTACAGCGATGTCTTCGCTGGTCCGATGGATATCTGTACCCTGTGGCAGCTTGTAGTTCACAAAAAAGAGCGGTGTGTTCGAGTACGGAAAGAACTGTTCCTTTACGTTGGCAAAGCTAGCGAAGCAGGCAACTGTAATCCCCACTAGGCCCACTGCCACCAACCAACGGATGCGAAGTGCACCGCGCAACAGAAAACCGTAGCTGCGGAAAACAAAACCAGAGTAGGCCTCGGTTTCTTCCCCAGACCCCTGCTTAAAGACGTAGTGCCCAACCAAAGGCGTAACTGTGATCGCAAGAACCCATGAGAGCAGCAGCGAAATACCAACCACGGCAAAGAGCGAAAACATGAACTCACCGGTAGAGTCCGGGCTGAGGCCAATTGGTGCGAAAGCAAGGATACCAATCACGGTGGCCCCAAGCAGCGGTATTTGTGTCTTGCGGACCGCCTCGCTCGCCGCTTCACGCGATGATTTGCCCCGCGCCATGGCAGTTTGCATGCCTTCAGCGACCACAATTGCATTGTCGACCAACATGCCCATGGCGATGATCAGCGCACCAAGCGAGATGCGCTCCATCTCGATTGCAAACCCTTTCATGAACAGAAGTGTGCCAAGGACCGTCAAGAAGAGCGTTGTTCCAACCGTCAGCGCCGCGCGCCAGCCCATGAAGACCGCAAGGACCGCAACCACTATCAAGACGGACATGGCCAGGTTCACCAAAAAGGCGTTGGATGCTTCATCCACCACAACATGCTGTTGGTAGATTGGGTGGAACGCAACACCGCCGGGCAACCCGCTTTCGAGCTGAGCGAGCTTGTCATCGACGCGCTCACCAACCGCGACGATGTTCTCCGTTGAAAGCCCGGCAACGCCGACTGTGAACGCTTCGGTCCCATTGAACCTGATCATGAGGCCAGGCTCGTCGACGCGCATGCGCGAAACCATTGCAATATCTGCGATGTTCAGAACCGCGCCATTTACACCGACCGAAAGTCCGGCAATGTCACCGACACTGTCTGTGCCTTCGGCAATCTGCAGCCGAGTGTCACCGTTGGTGCCTGCATCCACGATGGAATTTGCGGATGCGATCGCACCTATGAAAGCTGATACGGGCACGTCGAGATTGGCTGTCACTGGCAGGTTTGGTTCAACGTAGACAGCTTCTTCTGGCAGTCCAGCCAGTTCCACATCTGCGACCCCGTCGACGGACAACAGTTCCCTGCGGAGGAAGCGGCTCAGATCATGGACTTCTGCATCAGAGAACCCTTCGGTTGTGACCGCAAGATAGATGCCAAAAACATCACCGAAACTATCATTTACGAAGGGCTGACTTGCCCCTTGCGGCAGGAAGACAGCCGCGTCGGACACGCGCGCCCTGAGTTTTGTCCAAATTGCTGGCAACTCTGATCCGTCGATTGTGTCCTCAATCTCAACTTCGATGAGCGAGAGCCCTGGGGTGTTGCGGGACATGATCAATCCGACTTCGCCCATCTTCTGGATGGCGCTCTCGAGAGGCTCCGACACCTCACGCGCAACTTGTTCGGCAGATGCACCAGGATACGCCGTGGCAATCACGGCGGTTTTGATGGTGAAGGCCGGATCTTCCAAACGCCCGAGCGAAAGGAAGGCTCCAATCCCACCGAAAAGAAAGGTCAGGATCAACACCCAAGTGAAGATCGGCTTTTCAATACTGAAGCGTGCAATGTTCATGATCTCAACCTCTCTAGTATTCAGCCAAAAAGCGGCGCACGGCTTGGCCGTCGGACAAGCTTTGAACGCCACCAACGACGACCTCTTCCCCTGCCACGATGCCACTCAGAACAGCGACTCGGCCGTTGTTTGAAACGCCGAGCGTGACCGGACTGCGTTGCAGAGTCAGATCGCCTCCATCTTGCTGAACAGTAAAGACGGCGGTCTGCGCGTCGCCATCGATCACGATTGCAGTATGGGGAAGATGAAATTCGCCAGCGGCAGTGTTGAGGGTCGCATCAACGCCACCAGATGCACCAGGCAGAAGGTACCGTTCCGAGGGAGCCTCCAATGCGCGCGTCACGCGAAACGTTTGCCCGATCTGTGACGTCTCTGCGTTGACCTCACGATAGACCAATGGGTACTCCGCATCGCCGCCTGGAAAGCGTGCTTGGAAAGTGATGTCAGGTGTTTCACCCAGCTGTTGGATGAGAACCTCCGGCACCTCAATCTCGACCCGCATCTCGGACAAATCGTGCAGGCGCACGATCTGTGTGCCTGCCGCGACTGTAGAGAAGTTGGCCACCTGTCTCGAAGCGACCATGGCATCAAAAGGTGCTACAAGTGTCGTCTGGCTGAGCGCGTATTCGGCATTACGCAAAGCGACTTGAGCCATGCTGACCTGGGTCAGAGCGTCTTGCACTTGTGCGGTACTTACCGCAGTGCCTGACAGTTTTTCGAAACGTTCGGCTTGCCGTTCTGCTTGCTCTAGCACCAATATGGCGCGCTCTACCTCGATCTCGAAAGGTACAGGGTCCAGCTGGGCAATCACTGTACCTTGCGGGATGACCGTGCCCTCTGGCGCGTAAAACTCAACAACGCGGCCGTCAACTTGAAAGCCAAGGTCAACCGTCTGCTTCGAAGAAACCTCGCCAAAGAATGACCGCGTGGCACCCATACCGGGGTCTTCAATGCTCACAGTCTTGACAAGTTGAGGAAGCGGTTCGGCTTCAGCGGTCGAAACAAGCTGGGTCATGGCGATGCCGACAGCAATGCTGACAACACGTGTTCGATCGGCAAAACAACCCATAAAAGAGTCAATAAGATTAATGCGACTAGGTATCATCTTCTGTCTCCTCGGAAGATTTTAAATGGACATGGCGCACACGCCCTGCGGCGATGAAGCGTGACTGGCGGGGATGGTTTTTCCGACGGCCGACATCAGAGCGACGGCGATGACTGTCAGGACGACGGAATGGCTGAAAAAGTCTTTGGACATGTAAGGATCCACTTCGGGCTGGTCGGTTAGAATTGAAGTTGTTGCGGTGTGGCGACCGTTGTCATTTGATGAACGTTGGCTCGAGATTGACCCCGTCCGCGTTTCCGACCGAGCTCAGTCGTACTAGGTGTCGCCAAACACGCTTCCTGAACGAGCTTTGGCGTCATGCCTGCCGACACAGCTGCATCCCGATCGCGCTTAGAGGCGACAAGAACGGTGCACCTGGCAGGAGAAACGTTGAGGCTCTCGGCGAGCCCCATCAACACTTCCTTGGGGTCAAAAGGTACCTTCAAGGTGTTTGGGACACAGATTTCACCGAGCTTGGTTGCTCCGGTGCGCAGCGCAGCCGAACGTGCCAGATTTGTTGTCAACAGGGGGTATTCTGAGACAAATCCTCGATGCTGCCTTTGGTCCAATGCCTGGTTGAGGGCAGCTTTGGCAGTTTCGTGCATTTCAGGATTGGAATTCCAAATGAGCTCATTGAGTGCGACCAAATAGTCCTCAAGAAGGCTGGCGGCTCCAACTCGTTCTCCGAGTGCAACTAGGGCATTTGGCAACGTGCCAGCGGCTTGAACTTTGGCAACTTCCATCACACCCCACGCGACGTCCAAGCCGGATTTGGTGAATGCGATGTTACAGGCTTGTGCCTCCAGCACGGTGACGGGGAAGAGGCTACGAACAGAGCATATGAGAAGAGCTTTCATGTTTTGTGTTCCTCGGTTCCTTTAAATCTGAATGTTCTTCAGATATGAAATTCAAACCGCACCTGTCAACATAAATCTGAATACTCTTCAGATTAGTGCTCATACTTTCCTTTTTACTGAAGTAATGGCGTTACTCTTGACGAGAGCGAGCTATGCAGATCGGTATTTTCTAGCAGAGAGATTGCTTTCCTTCCTATAGTTTAACCCACAACCTGAATATATTGTGCGTTGACTTCAGATTTTTGCTTGACTATATCTGAATTCAGTTCAGATTATGGTGACCGAAACGATGACCAGACAAGATTCCGTCCGCGAACCGGTGCAGGAACGTAGCCAAAAACGCGTCGAGGCCATCCTTGATGCGGCGCGACGGATTATTGAAAACAAGGGTGCGGCAAAAATGAAGATGTCTGACATCGCTGACGAAGCCAGCATCTCAGTTGGCTCTATCTACCAGTACTTCCCAAACAAGAGCGCCATCATTGCGGCCCTCGCGGAACGTATCCTGGAGGCCAACACTCATCAGAACGAGCAGGTATTGGCGGCGCCACCCCGCAGTCTTGTTCACTTGTCGCACATCACAACAGAACTGCTGGAACAGTACTACGAGTTACAGATGCAGGACCCGGTCGTGAAAGACATCTGGGCCGCGTTTAACGCAGACAAGGAATTGCAAGACCTGCAAGATGTGGAACATGACGACGACGTGCAGAATCGGGACTACATCTTTGAGATTTCGAAGCACTTGTTCGATCCATCCAAGCATGAAGAAGCAAAGCGCGCCCTCTTGATCATCATCAAGTTCGGGGCAGCGGCTGTCGGAATTGCCAGCCAACAAAACCGCAAAGAAGCTGATGCGTATATGGAAGACGCAAAGATAATGCTCTATGCCGCCTGGGAAGCATCTGTCTTGCCACTCGGCGCGAAGTCGCAAACATAAAGTTCGGATGCCACCCAAAGAAACCGCACACCAACTGAATTGATGATGCGTTACTGCGGAACGCCGCATTTGCAACGTTCTTGTCGCTGCTAATACGGCGCCGATAATAGGCGGATCACGATCGACTCGCGCGGCCGTTACCTAGTCGGCTTCCACGTTGTTAGTTGGGGACCCGTCCCTCCTAATTGAGAACTTTCTTGTAGCTTACATACATAATAGAACTTATAAGAAATATACTATGCTTTGATAAAGCTCCCTTGCGCTTGTTAACAGCTGAGCAATTCGGGTGCCGTAGCGAAACGATCATCACCCTATCTTCACCCCTCTGATGTCACCGGGTCCGGTTCAAACAGCGCGATGTAGCCGCTCTGCAAAAGAAAACGGTCGGCGCAATACTCCGCCGACCGTTCGATCCTGTTCAGAGATACCGGCGATGTGCAATCACCGGGCTTGGGTCACCCGTCCATCCAGCACCGGAACAGCTGTGCCGGTTTCAAATGC